>Ga0209395_1001491_pt1 | contig 32578 bp, 29 predicted proteins | sample GOMGulsemesocosm_3_FD_184635 | JGI IMG/M metagenome (GOLD analysis project Ga0209395, IMG submission 184635) | Methane-oxidizing microbial communities from mesocosms in the Gulf of Mexico - GOM9D Gulf of Mexico (SPAdes) (version 2) | ecosystem: Environmental > Aquatic > Marine > Cold seeps... | reverse complement strand
AAGGCACCAAGGGCTTGATATTGAGATATTAGAAAACAGAAAAAACCTATATCAACAAAAAAGAAATGAGCATCCAGAACGATGGTCTGGAGATGCAAGAAACTGGGAGCCTGAAGGTGCTGTGGAGCTAAATCCAGAGCAAAATAAAGTGGCTGCTTAAAAATTTAGGCGACAACTACCTTGAAAAACACCGACTTCCTTAACCTGAGACTTAACATCATTTTTATATCGAATATACCCATCTCCGTATCGATAAGAGATATTTCTATTATCAAGCAAAGCCATAAAATTCTGCATAAACTCAGGATCCGAGCTCTTAAAGGCTTGTTCATCCCCCATTTTAAATTCACAACCAAGCAATAGAATTGAAAAAACGAAAACTATCAATGTATGACGATGCATATTCCTACTTGCCTTCTAACGATGTGGTCAGATGCCGTTGGCAGATATACGATAAACTCTGACAAAGCACTGACCTTTGATAAAAATTGAGCTTCACAAAAAAATCTGCGCTGCCAACGGTCAGCTGGACCACCCTTATGTACGCCCAGCATGGGCGTGAACTTATGAGGTGCAAGTCCTCTGTGGGAGAACCTACATCATTCACTATTTTGAATGATTATAACCACTAGCCGACGGCAATTGCAACACCGCGAGGTGTTGTGAGAAGGACAGATATATTGCTCCTGCAATATCTGCATTTCCACCATCCTTGGCGGTCAAGCCTGAGTGCAAAAACTGCGAGCCTACGAACAGAAATGTCATATAAGGCCGAGTCTCAGGGGTTAGCACGAGATAACAAAACCCATGGGTTCGCGAGATACGGTAAATGGCAAGGTTGTGCAGGGAAAGTTCACGTTCTTATCTGGGGAGATCTGTTTAACTTGCAATGCAAGTTGTTGTAGAAAATAGCTGTTGAGCAACTGCGTTAAATGTCCTGGCAACCTTATTGATGATTAAATAGAAGAAAGAAAATTGCTCCTGCATTTTCTTCATATATGCCATCCTTGGCAAAATCAGCAGACGGCATACGACTGCATGGATGCAGGAGGTAGAGTAACGCAGGAGCAGTTACCGAGTAGCCAAATGCCCCATCGTAATGGTTGGGACACGGTGAAGGCCTGAACCTGTGTCAAAGAGGAGCCGAGCTTGCCTTTCTCATGCGAGAGCATGGGGGCGGTAAGATGTCGTAGCCAGCTTTGGGATTGATTGCGAGGGCGCAATTGATTTTATTACGCGAAGGAAGCGCCCCGTTCGGACCCACATGCCGGGTGCTGTGGGGAGGGCTGGAGAAAAACCAGCCCTTACCCGATTATGCATTCTTTACTTCATTTATGAGGTTTTCTAAAGGAATAGATAGTTTTGAATGTAATTTTCTTATCATATTCAAAGATAACCCTCTTTGATAATTTAAAACCTCTGAAACTCTTCCCCGCCCACCAATATAAGGCTCTAAATCTTTTCTTGAAAGGTTCATTTGTTCCATTCTAAATTTAATAGCTTCTATCGGGTCTGGTGGGAGTATTGGATAATGTATACTTTCATAATTATCTACTAGCACTAAAAGAATATCTAATTTATCTCCAGCTTCAGAGCCTTCACTTGCTCCCCAGCATTGTTCAATTTCAGCAAGCGCTTGATCGTAATCTTTTTCTGTTTTAATTGGCTGAATTTCCATCATATTACCTCGGCATTAATATTGTCATATTGTCATATTGTTTATGCGTACCAATGAACCTAATAAAACAAGCTTGACGACCATAATCAATAGAAACAATTAAACGATATTTATTTCCTGAAATATTAAATACAACTCGATTATTTTTCAAAATACTTGCTGAACGAAACTGACCTTTTATTTCTTGTGGCGTTTTCCATGTGGCTCTCAATGTTTCTCCGTGCCAAACTTCTAATGAAGATTTAGAATCTGCATATTGAGGAGATGATTCCCAAAATTCTCTGAGTGTTCGTTTAGATATTATTCGCATGAAATTTAGTATACACGGATACCGATATGGGAACAACATTGTAATACCCAATCCACTTTTTACCTCAAGTGGATTTTAGAATTATTTGTTTTCTCGATTCCAATTTGCTCCATTGTTCTTTTTTATTAACTCTTCTTCAACATAATTTCGAAGGGACTCTGGCTCTAAAGCAACCCAAGCAATCTTTATTTTGCCCCCGCCCTGCACATGGTCTATAACCTTACTTAATTTTGCTCCTGTCTTATTCTGTTTTTTTATAAGATGATTTTTTAATCGCTCCCTAGCGAGTCCCTTTGTTGTTTTACCAATATATTTTAATATGTATTCAGTTGAGTCCTTTTCGGCAACAAATATTCCGTAAACATTCGCCTTTTGGGCAACGTTAGATAAAAGGGTATCGTTCTTCTCAAGTAAATCCTCAAAAACCCATGGGAACACACAATCAAATGGGTAAGCAACGTCTCTATGATTCGCACTATCTTGTAAGTATTCATCAATTTTCTCTACGAACGCTTCCAATTCCTTTATCTTGTTGAATTTCACTATTTTCTCATCTTATTGCATAACCACGCGGTGACTGGCGTGTTTTCCTTGGTAATGGTAGCGGGAACCCGGACGATTACCAAGGAAAACATGCCTATCGAACGTTTAGTTATTTAGTTCTGGAGCAAAGCGACAGGGACTTAATAATAAGCTTTCGACTAGGCACCAGTCACCGCGTGGTTATTGAGGATTTGGCGCGCAGCGCCAGATCCTCAATAACACCCAAATCACTTGCCGTAAAAAGAGGCGGAAATTTTGCAATAGCAAAAGTCGAGTAGCCCGAAGTACGTCCCCCCTCAGGCTCTCACAGAACCGTACGTGAAACTCTCGCTTCATACGGCTCCTATCATCATGTGTGTGGCGTTGATCTTCATTCCAAAACCATGTATTTATGCATTCTAAATCAATCGGGCGAGATTGTCCTGCATTCTAACATGCCACCGACCCTCAACCATTTCTCAAGGCAGTCGAGCCTTTTCGAGATGATTTGATCATTGGTGTTGAATGCATGTTTAGTTGGTACTGGCTGGCTGATTTATGTTTACAGGAACACATTGAATTTATTCTTGGCCATGCGCTTTACATGAAAGCCATTCATCGCGGGAAGGCCAAAAGCGATAAAATTGACTCGGAGAAAATAGCCCGACTGATGAAAGGCGGCACCTTTCCATTAGCCTATGTTTATCCGCCAGAATTACGCCCTACCCGTGATTTATTACGTCGACGGTGAATGCTAGTCCGTATGCGCAGTGAAGCATTAGCCCATATCGAGTTGACGCATTATCAGTACATCGCGGAATTCTTTCAGAAAAACATTAATAAACGAGGCAACCGGGAAGGCATTGATCGTCTGTTTTCGGATCCAACCGTGCGTAAAAATATTGAAGTAGACCTGTCCGTCGCAGACCATCTTCAGAATGAAATTACGCAATTGGAAAACTATATTATCCGCAAAACCAAATCCTTTGATCCTCGTACCTTTTATCGATTAAGAACCGTGCCAGGCATTGGGAAAGTACTGACCTTAACTATTCTCTATGAAATTGGTGATATTGAACGCTTTCCCACCGTTCAATCCTTTGCTTCCTATGCTAGGCTAGTGAAATGCAGCAAGGAATCAGCAGGTAAACTCTATGGCTATGGTGGCAGTAAAATTGGCAATCCACAATTAAAATGGGCATTTTCTGAAGCCATGTGTTTATTCATGAGAGAAAGTGATCGAGCCAAGGCTTATGTGGCCAAATTAGAAAAAAAACATGGTAAAGGAAAAGCCATGTCAATTTTAACGCACAAACTCGGACGTGCTGTTTATTTTGTTTTAAAACGTAAAGATGCTTTCAATGAAAACTATTTTTTTAGCTGATTAACGATTTTGAGTCATCCGTGTTTGAGCTCTAAAGTATAACTGTGTCTACTGTGCCTGAACTGAAAAAAAGATCGAAATATTGATGGAGGCTTTGACCTCGAATGATCTTATCAGACCTAAGGCCAAGACCCTTTTTTTGAATAGACTGGACGGATAGCTCAACTTATATACGATTTGTTCGTGACTGCCCCTGAGGTTGAACTGAGTTATAACTGGACACAAGCTGTGAGCCCGACCCTTTGAGTAGACAATCTGCAGGGTAACCGATGAATTTCTAGTACGCGAAAGTGAATAATGCTTCGGCTAACACCTTCGCAGTCGGATGATTTAAAACGATTAAAAACCGTTCAAAATCATCCGATTGATGCTTGTGCGCAGGCACGGCCTGACGCAATAGGAAAAAAGTAACGGCAGCAGAAACAACGAAACGTATAGTAAAAACTATCCGATTTTTTCGGATACAGAACCACTTTGCCTATTGACAAGTGGCGGTCATATAGAGGTTATGCTTTTTAATATATACGAACCTCAATATTTTTTCCCAAAGAACTTACAAACTTTTCAAGTGTTGAAAGTTTTACATCTTCTGCATGGTTCTCTATTCTTGAGATTGCTGATTTTTTTGTACTTAGTCGAATAGCTAATTCTTCTTGGGTTATGCCAGCATTTTCTCTTGCTTCTTTTAACATAAGTCCAATTTTAAAAGATTGATAGCCCTCGTCGAAGTTTAAAGAAAAGCTTTCATCAGATTCTTTTCTTTTAAGGATATACTTTTTTAAATCACTCATTACTATTCCTCTCTAAATAATCTTGCTTTCGTTGTTCTGAGAGAAGAATTTCAGATTTGGGTGTCTTTTGTGTTTTCTTTTGAAAGCCATTTGTTAACTCCAGTGCTGATTTATTGGGTCTGTAGCCATAGGAGTTGGGGTGAAAGTGCTGCTCCAGCTCAGGTTCTATTCGCTGTTTGACTACCATTTGAGCTATGCGGTCTGTAATCGCTGGGATACCCAACTTTCTAATTCCGCCATCACCTTTGGGTATTTCAACGCGTAGAACGGGCGGTGGCATGCAAAAGGTCGGGGTCTGGTCTTGCAATGCCACATTTATTTTTCTAAAGGTATTGGCATGAGTTAAAATAGACAAATGTGTTATGGAAAGACTTGCCCCCCAGAGTGCAATGATTGCTGACGATCTAAATGATACACCTAATTGTATTAGGTCCATTTTATCCTAAGGGCACTCATACACTAGAGTTTTAATGACTATTAATGATCTCTTATGCGTAATTAAAAAGAGTAGTGATGGCATAAGGGTATTTTAAAAAGGAAGGCATGGCTTCGTCTTAAAGGCGAAGAAACAAGGGGGCCAGCTTGATATTTGATACTACCCTTTCTTTTCTGCTTTCAAGCTAGCTAAATCGACATTAAGACTTTTTTGGGAAAGTAGCCCAGAATATGCCGATGCAAAAACGGCAATGACAGAATGGTATAACTATTCATTAAAAGCTGAATGGACTACTCCTCATAAAATTAAGGAAAATCTTAAGAGTGCGAGTATTTTAAAAAATAATCGCGTTGTATTTAATATTTGTGGGAATAAATATCGAATTGTCACCAGAGTCGATTATCAATTTCAAATGATGCTGATTCGATTTGTTGGAACCCATGAAGAATACGATAAGATTAAGAATATTGAAGAAATATAGGTGACAAAATGAAATTAAAACTCATCAAGAATGATAGACAGTTAAATGAAGCTTTAGAACGAGCTAATCACCTTTGGGAAGCTGAAAATGACACTCCAGAACGTGATGAATTAGAGGTTTTATCTTTACTTATTGAAAAGTACGAGGAAGAGCATTACCCTATCCCAGCCTCCGAACCTATTGAAGCGATAAAGTTTTTAATGGAACAAAATAATTTAACACGAAAAGATTTACAGCCTTTTATTGGCAGTATGGGACGTGTATCTGAAATACTCAATCGAAAAAGAGACTTGAGCCTTGAAATGATAAAGCGATTACATCATGGCTTAAAAATTCCTTATGAATCTCTTATTATTTAAAGAGAGAAGTAAGAATAAAACATTACGAAAAATTAAACCTGTGGCAAATTTGACGTTTTTATAACTTGTCGTTCAAGCGGTCGAGCCGCTTAACTCATGGTTGAATATCGGCTGCGGTTTCATCATCTTCTTCCATTAGCTCTAAGGGACGATAACGCATTTCTACAGGAAAAGTTCTTCCTGAGACATTAATAATCGGTGCATCACTAAAATGCTTGGAAAAACGTTCAGGATCGATGGTTGCAGAAGTAATAATCAGTTTTAAATCAGGCCGCTTGGGTAATAACCAGCGCATATAGCCCATTAAAAAATCAATATTTAAACTACGTTCATGCGCCTCATCAATAATAATAGTGTCATATTGGTTTAAGAAAGGATCATTTTGCGATTCAGCCAATAAAATACCATCAGTCATCAATTTAACTAATGATCTATCATGGGTTTTATCGTGAAAACGGACTTTATAACCAACAGATTCACCTATTTTCTGACCTAACTCTTCAGCAATTCTATCCGCAACAGTACGCGCCGCAATTCTTCTAGGCTGGGTATGTCCAATAAAACCACTAACACCTCGTCCCAGTTCTAAACAAATCTTAGGAATCTGAGTCGTTTTACCCGAACCTGTTTCACCACAAAGAATCAGTACCTGATTGTTTTTAATTAACTCAGCAATTTCGTCTTTTTTAGCCGTAACAGGTAAATCAGGGTATTCAATCTTAGGAATACTCACTTTTCGCCGATTAAGCTTAGCAATGGACTGATCTATTTTACTAGCTAAAGTAGCCAGTTTTTTTGCTGGATCATTACCTTTTTTATAATCACTGCAAAAACGATCTAACTGCCGTTTATAGCTGTGTTTATCCACATTCATGCAAGATTGCAATTGTTTAGAAAGCTGTTTAATTAACGCGTGACTAGGCATTAAAAGAACCAGACAAAAAAATCAGATATTATATACCTTTCACATGTGAGAATGAATGATTACAAATAAAACACTAGAGCAAGATTCATATTCTAAACATAGCAATTGGCTTACTTTTATTAGGGTAAATATCCCATCCTGTACTATACTCCCCTAAACACTTTTTAATTTTTTAGTTTTTCATACACTTGTAAATAGCACTTAAATTGAAACCAACTTTAGCCTAAATAGGGATATTGAATGACTAAATTATTTTACCCCGCCATCATCCTAATGAATAAGCTGGGTTTTACAAAAAAAATCTTATTATTGGGAAGCATATATTTTATTGCCTTGGCCGTTGTTATTTATAGTATCTATTCATTCCAGAACAAAAAATCAGATAAGGCTTTGCATGAATTAAATGGTGTTGTTTTAATCAAACCTATTTTAATTGCCATTCAAAGTACCCAGCGACATCGAGGTTTATCATCCGGTATTCTTGGTGGAGAAGAAAGATTTTCTGATAAATTAATATTGGAATCCAACATTTTAACAAGCAGTTTTGATTTTTTAGCAAATCACCTCCCCCCTCACACCCTCTCAAGTCAAGCCTGGTTAGCGTTATTTTCAAGGTACCAACAAATCCAGTCTGCCGGATTAAGCTGGAGTCAAGAAAAAAACTTTGCGGCTCATATTGATCTTATTGCTGAGCTGCAACAATTAATGATGAGCCTTGCCGATCACTACGCGCTATCGACTGACCCTGACCTGGCATCTCATTATCTTATAATAACCATGCTTCAAGATATGCCCCTAGCCTTTGAGCAATTAGGACAGATGCGTGCTTATGGCACAGGGATTCTAGCCAATAAATCTGTATCTGAACAACAAAAAATCAAAATGCATACATTGCTGACCACTCTCACTAATGCTTTTGACTCATTAGCGGTAAACCTTTCTAAAACGCGCCAATTTAATGCGCAAATACAACCCCCCCTTTCATTAGCCACTGAACAAATTAAACTTTCCTCTAACAAAATTACTCACCTTGTTCATTCGGATATTTTATCGAAACAGTTTTCTACAGAGCCACAAGCATTTTTCAATCTTTCGACTAAAGTAATCGACGCGGGTTACTCTCAAATATACCAAACCTTATTACCCACTTTAAACACCCTGCTACATGCCAGAATTCTACAGGCTGAAGAAGAATTAATTATTAGTATCGGCAGTGCTTTTATACTAGCACTATTGGCTCAATATTTATTCTTCGGAATTTACTATGCAACAATTGGTAATATTCAATTACTCAATCGAGCAGCCTATAAATACGCTCATGGTGATTTGCAACAACGTATCAACTTAGGTACCAAAGATGAGATTAAACAAATTGGGGATAGTTTTAATGAAATGGCCGATAGTTTTAATGCCTTATTAGCCACTCACAAAGAAGATAAAGAACATTTACAAGCCATTGTAAACAATGCATTAGATGCCATTATTCAAATTAACACTCAGGGGGTTATTACTGGTTGGAGTCATCAAGCCGAAACTATATTTGGCTGGTCAAAAAGCGAAGCGACTGGGCAACTCATCACAAATTTAATTATTCCAGAAAGATATCGTAATGCCCATTTAAAAGGCATTAAATATTTTTTAAATACTGGAAAAGGGAAAATCATTAACACCCGAACTGAATCGGAGGCATTACGCAAAAATGGCACTGAATTTCCTATAGAATTATCAGTCTCTCCCGTACAGACAACTAATGGAGTCGAGTTTAGCGCCTTTATTCGAGACCTAAGTGAAAACAAGAAAGCAGAAGATACATTACGTAAACTCTCTCTTGCTGTCGAGCAAAGCCCCAGTTCAATATTAATTACCGACCTCGATGCCAATATTGAATATACTAATCAAGCTTTTTTAAAAACCACAGGCTACACGTTCGATGAGGTCGTCGGTAAAAACCCCAAGATATTTAGCGCAAACAAGGTGCCAAAACAGAGCTACCAAAACATGTGGAAACAATTACTCAATGGCAAAACATGGCAAGGTGAATTAATCAATCAGCGAAAAGATGGCAGTGAATATATAGAATTAGCACTAATTTCACCTGTTAGACAAAAAAATGGTGAAATCACTCATTTCCTTGCAATTAAAGAAGATATTACCGAGAAAAAACAAGCTGAAATTGATTTAGGTATTGCAGCTATTGCCTTTGAGTCTCAAGAAGGCATTATGGTAACAGATGCGAACAACAAAATTCTGCGAGTCAATAAATCTTTTACCAAAATTACAGGTTATTCAATTGATGAAGTCATCGGAAAACAACCTAATATTCTAAATTCAGGTCGACAAGGAAAGTTATTTTATTTAGAGATGTGGAAAACAATAGTCAGTAGAGGCTCATGGCAGGGTGAAATATGGAACCGTCATAAGCGAGGCACTATTTACCCTGAATGGCTCACCATTACCGCTCGAAAGGATGAAAATAATCAAATCACTCATTATGTCGCTATTTTTACCGATATTACTGAATTTAAAGCGGCTGAAGAAAAAATCAAACACCTAGCCTATTATGATCCCCTGACTCAATTAGCCAATCGCAGGAAATTATTAGATCGTTTAGAGCATGGGCTTGCCATGTGTAATCGAGAAGGAACAAAACTAGCTTTACTTATGCTTGATTTAGATCGTTTTAAAAGCGTTAATGATAATTTTGGGCATTTAGCAGGTGATGAATTATTACAGCAAGTTGCTTCGCGGATAAAAAATAGGTTGCGTGAAACCGATTTACTCGCCCGTTTAGGTGGTGATGAATTTGTGGTGTTATTAGAAGACATTAGTCATCCCGATGATGCTGCTCGGGTTGCAGACGAAATTGTGACTACTTTGGCAAAACCTTTTAACTTAACTAAAGCCAACAATGTACAAATAGGTACCAGTATTGGTATCAGTTTGTACCCTGACCATGCAAGCTCAGTTGCGTTATTAATGGATCATGCCGATATGGCTTTATATCAAGCAAAAGATAAGGGACGTGGTTGTTATTCTTATTTTTCAGAAAAGCTGACTCATATTGTTCGAGAACGGTTAGAGCTCGAAGCTAACTTACGCCAGGCCATTAAACAACAAGAACTACGCGTCTATTACCAACCCCAAGTTGATATTTTAACGGGAGCAATCATTGGTGCTGAAGCACTGGTACGCTGGCAAACAAAAGATAACGGTCTAATTCCACCCGTTAAGTTTATCTCTATTGCTGAAGAAACAGGATTAATTCTAGAAATTGGTGAATGGGTATTACAAGAAACCTGTCGACAAGGACAGCAATGGATAGAACAGGGGCTCCAGCAAATCACTCTGGCTGTTAACGTCTCCCCCCAACAGTTCAAGCGTGCTGATATGAGAGCCATCGTTGAAAATATTTTAATAAATACAGGGTTTCCCGCAAATCTTTTAGAACTGGAGATGACCGAAAGTAGTTTAATGGAACAACAAGAGACTGTTGTTGACATTCTTAATGAGTTACGGTCCTTGGGAATATTACTTGCTATTGATGACTTTGGAACAGGCTATTCTTCTTTGGCCTATTTAAAACGTTTTCCTTTAGATACTTTAAAAATAGATAAAAGTTTTATTGATGATATTCCACATGATCAAGATGATGTGGAAATTACAACCACTATTAATGCCATGGGGCATACTCTCGGGTTTAAAGTCTTGGCTGAAGGGGTAGAAAACCAACAGCAATTAGATTTCCTACAATTGATTGGTTGCGACACTTTTCAAGGTTATATTAAAAGTAAACCTCTTCCTGCAAATGAATTTTCAGCCTTACTACAGTCTCAGAAAACAGTAGACACAACAAATAAAGACGGGATAATCTAGTAACAAAAAATTATATAATAGGTTTTAAATAACCCCTTATTAAGGAAGCCCTGATTAAGTTGGTTAGAATTTAGCGACAGTTTTAGCAAGCTAGAAATAATTAGACTTGATCTGGGCTTCATTAATACACTATTTACATAAATTACATTAACTATGAGAATAAAAACCGCTAGTTTTGGCTTTATTACTGGGTTATTTTTATTAGGCAGTATCATTATAGGAATCAGCTTAATAAGCCAAAGTAGAACTAACCAAGTACAAGGGATTTGGTTAGAGTTTGAAAGCCACCGAAGTGACCGTCTACGTGCTTTAATTGCACTACGAAGTGAATTAGGCTATGGCGGTATGATTCATCAATTCAAGAATTACATCTTACGCCAAAATCAGACTGACTCTAAGTCTATTATTTCAAGCATTGGCGGTGCAAAAGCCGCTTTAGTCCAATATAAATATTTACAACTTAATGCCGCAGAAAAACGTGCTATAAGCCACATTGAAACCATACTAGATGCTTATCAAACTGCATTAAACCAAATAAACCAACTTATTCTGCAACAAAAAACAGCCAAACAAATTGATCATATTGTCAGAATTGATGACAGTGATGCACTAGAAGCACTTAAATTACTTGAACTTGAAACGAAACTTATCAATAGTAAAACCTTTGAAATCCAACGTCGTTCATTGCTACTTAGCTCTCTCAGAACGGCAATGGGTTATGGTGGACTTATCCACAATTTTAAAAACTATATTTTAAGACATTCTCCCGAAGCATTTAACAATGTAATCGCAGAATCTAACAGGATAGAATCACTGGTTGAAATATATAGAACCTATGAGCTCTCGACAATAGAAAAAAAGTCACTGAGCGACATTTTAAATATAGTAAAAACATACCAAAAAAATCTGCTTCTTATTCAAGAAATGAGTATTAAAGGTGATCTCCCTCGAGCGATTGACAAAGTAGTCATTATCAATGATGCCTTGGCATTAGAAGGCTTTAAAAATCTATATAGAGAAACCATTAAAAATAATGAATCAAGAGCTAAACAACTGAATGATGCACTGCAAGTAGTACACACATCTAGTGACATCATTTTTTATCTCACACTCATCTCTTTTGTATTCTTTATCTTTCTAGCGTTATGGATTATGAACTGTCTTATTGTCGCCCCCATTTCCAGGCTGACAAATATTATGTCACGCCTTTCCAATAACGACCTAAATGTTATCGTTTCAGGGACTCATCAAAAATCAGAAATTGGTACCATGGCTCGCTCGGTAGAGGTTTTTAAAACCAATGCGATTAAAAAGCAAGAAGCAGAAAATGCATTACTAATACTTAATGATCAACTGGAAGAAAAAGTTAATCAAAGAACACAAAAACTAAAAGACAATGAAGTCCGGTTAGCCGCTATGGCAGAACATGCGGTTGAAGGTGAGGAAAGGCTTAAAATCCTCATTAATACTGCAATGGACGCGGTTATCCAAATAGATGATAAGGGCTGTATTGTTATTTGGAATAAGCAGGCGGAATTTATCTTTGGCTGGTCAAGTCATGAGACTTTAGGGCTTAATTTACATGAGCTGATTATTCCAGAAAGCTATCGTGAACAACATACCCAAGGACTAAAACGATTCTTGGCAACAGAAAAAGCAACGATTCTTAATACCCGAATTGAAACGACTGCGCTCAATCGTGGTGGCAATGAGTTCCCCATAGAATTATCTATTTCCCCCATTAAATATAAAGGCCGCTATCAATTTTCTGCTTTTGTCCGTGATATTACTGAACAAAAAAAATCAGCTCTGGCCCTCCTACAAGCTAAAGATGAGGCTGAAACAGCTAATCGGGCTAAATCTAATTTCCTAGCTAATATGTCTCATGAGCTTCGCACGCCTATGCATGGCATTTTGAGTTTTGCAAAATTTGGTATTAAAAAGTCAGAGACCGAAACACGAGAAAAACTTCACAAATATTTCTCTAATATCAATACCAGTGCAGAACGCTTGCTAGTATTACTTAATAACCTACTGGATCTATCAAAGCTTGAAGCAGGTAAAATAGAGCTCAACAAATCTTCTGGAGACCTTTCTAAGGTATTTTCAACGTGTTATAACGAACAAGCCCAACATATCAAAGACAGGGGGTTAACATTATCACTCATTGAACCTGACTGTTTAATGTCTGGCCTTTTTGATCAAGCCTATATCACGCAAGTCGTTGCTAACCTTTTATCTAATGCAATTAAATTTAGCCCAAAAAACAGCACACTCACCGTCAGGATTTTTAGAAATGAGCAGCAACTCTGTTTTTCATTACTTGATGAAGGTGAAGGCATACCTGAAGATGAATTAAAATCTGTTTTTAATGCTTTTATTCAAAGCAGTAAAACTAAAACCAGTGCGGGGGGGACCGGCCTTGGCTTAGCTATTTGCAAGGAAATCATTGAAGCGCATAAGGGAAAAATATGGGCTAAAAATGGGGATAACGGTGGCGCACTGTTTAAGTTTACGATTCCTTGCTAACAAGTATCTAACCAAAAAACACCCAGGTTTTACACCTGTTACCATCAGACAACTGCTTAAGAAAGCTCTGGTTAAGGTGGTTAGAATTTAGCACAGAAAAAACTGTCGCTATTTTTCACGAAGTGAGCCGTAATAGTCGTTCTATTACGCCGACCTTCGTGGAAAATAGCGGCCGTTTTAGCAAGCTAAAAATAATTGAACTTGATCAGAGGTTCCTTAATATATCTCGGCGAAGAGAATATAAATATTTCCTAAGCTGCAAGAAATTAAAAGGGAGAAATCTCATGTCTAGCTGTTACTCAAGTACTTCAAGCTCTTCAGTCAAAGCCTGCCCTCAATGCGGTATAAAGAGCAAAGATGTCAGTATGAAAACAATTTTTCATCAAGTGCAGTTCCCTGATATTTTAGATATTAAAACTGACAACTATTATTACTGTGCTAATGAAACCTGTGTCGTAGGTTATTTTTCTCAACAAGGAAACCGCATTTCAAAAAAACAACTCAGAGTATTCTCGGAAGTTAAAGACAATAAACTTTGTTATTGTTTTGACATTGATTCAAAACAATATTTAGATTCCCTTAAAAATGGAACAGCCGTTTCGATCAAAAACTTTGTTATACAAAAAACAAAAAATAATGACTGTGCTTGTGAAATAAGAAACCCTTCAGGTAAGTGCTGCTTAGCCAATTTTAATCAATTGGAAAAAGCTTTTGATATAGATAAATAATAATCAGATGCTTGGTAGTGGGGAAAACTATCTGTGTCAGCCCGTCCTACCCATCAAGCAGAGTCATATTTCAGGGGTTTAAAGCGGCTTAAAAATTGTGTAGATACCTCTGCTTCTAAAGAAGGGTAAAATGGAAAAATCTAAGCAAAAAGACTTAACACCCCATGACTGGCAATTGCTCTACCTGCTTCAATCTCATCAACTATATCCATCGAACCTTCTTTTTGTTCATTCTCAGCCGTTTCATTTCTGTCCTGGCCACCTTTACCTGCATTACTCCCCATTTGATTAAAGCCTCTAGGTTGTTTTTGCCCTGAGTCCTCTTGCGAAACACTGACTTCGGCTAAATTAAGTTGTTGTGCTGAAAACATCTCTCTTAACTTGGGTAGGGCCGCATCAATCGCTTCTTTTACCGCCGCATGCTGTGCAGTAAAAGCAACGGTTGCCTGATCTTGAGTCACATCAATTTTAATAGTGATAGGTCCTAAATGCCCTGGATTTAATCTAAGTTCGGCTGATGGAATCGCTTGTTTATGCATCCAGATAACCCTTTCACCCACTTCTTTATTCCACTCAGGGTGAGCAAAATGCTTTGTCATAGGAGGGATTTCCACCTTATTTTCAGTCATCACTGCACGGTTAAGGTTTGCAATATCGGTTGCAAATTTAGGAAGAACTCGCTCAGAATTTAACTCAGTCTCCATTCCCTCAGGCACTTTTATTCCTTCACTCTGTTTCGCCATTAATAAAAAATCCATTTCATTTTTAGTTGATTTAAGCGGCGTATTCTTGAATGATAATTCTATTTCAGATTCTGCTTCAGTAGTACTGGAGAGGTTTAACGAGCGTTCTACATACACCTGTTTATGAGGTAACTCTTCCTTATTAAGCCCTGTTTTAACATTTTGATAATCAGAGACTACTGCTCCCTTTTCAGGTATTTTAGACTCACTTAAACTAGCGACTATTGTTGCAATTTGATTGTCGATATCGACTTCAGCAGTCGTTTCGATCGCCTCTTGCACTAAAGGAGTCTCTGGTCCTTTTTCTTGTGGATTTAACGGGGCTGAAGTTTTATTAACAAGACTTTCTTTTATTATTTCAATATCGACAGTCAGTTGTGCTATTTGACTGTCTAAATCACGCCCACTTAAAGCAACGTCTTCAAATTGCTGTACTTCATCCATAATTTCATCTAAAGAGACTATAAGCTCTTCTTCATTAACAGACAGAACAACCGGTTCCTCTCGTGCAGGCTCTATATTCAGTTTATTAACAAGCGCATCAGTAGAAGAATCAAGTTTTTTAAACGCTTCTAATACTTCAACTAGCTGATTTAATTTATCATGCACCTCTGATTGTTCTGGTGCTTCAACATTAATGGCTTTGACATTTTCTATTGTTTTATCTAGCTGACTCACTAGAGCATCATTGTCCTGTACACCTTCGTCTAAGGTATTTAATACATTTTTTAAAGCATCTAAAGTTGTTTCTAGGTCAATCTCATTTCCCAGTTTATGTTCTTGGAGAGCCGTTATATCCTCACTCTCTAGATCAACTATTTTTTCCAGCTTATTTACCTGATCTACCACCTTATCATCTAGAGCTAAATTTCCTGTACTCACAGGACTATCAACAGCAACTAAAACTCGCTCTAGACCATGCTCTGGGGGCAAACCTTTGCCAAAATCGTTTACTGTATTCGTTTCATCAATTAAACTGGCAATTTCCTGCAATGTATTGCCGCTCTCTAGACTGTCCGCAATTAAACTTTCACTAACACCATCAGTTAAATTTAAGCCCTGTAATTGCTCTAACTTTTGTAGCAATGCATCTGAAAACTCAAGCGATTCCTCGCCTCCGCCAGGTAATAGCTGCTGAATAGAGCTTAAGCCTTCCGCTGATGAAAGCATAGACAGTATATTGTGGCTATCGATATTCATGTTAAGTCTCCCAATTCCTTAACTACTACCTAAGCACTTCTTGTGCCACTATTTCGACCTACCCGCATTGCTCGATCATCCTGCTCATTTTGCTCTCGTTTATCTTCAGCCTTTAGCTCTTCCTTAACCGCCGCTTCACACACTTTTTGCATGCTCTTGGTTTTCTGATGTCGTTGTTCCCAGTCTTTCCGCAGCACTTCGCACTGTTTTTCAACCCCTAAAATAACCTGCTGCTGCTCTTCCATCGCTTTATCCAGCTTACTCATAAAAGCTCTAAATTCCAGCAATTGCTTTATATTAACGCCTGTTTCAGCCAATGTTTTATACTGGTCCTGATAATCTTGGCGATATTGTTTTAAGTTTTCTAGTTGCTTTTTGGCATCTTGCCTTTGCCTTTGAATATGCCCAAGCGCTTCCAATGCTGTTTGTTCATGTTTAGCATTTAACTCAACAATAACATTAAGTCTTTGAGATTTTTTCATTAATCAGTTAATTTAATTATGATTGTAACAAAGCCTCTAGCTCCATCAGGCTACGACTAATATCAACAGCTTCATCCATATTTTGCTGTAAAAATGCAGATATTGCAGAATTCTTGGCAATCGCTTCATCAATTCTAGGGTCAGACCCTGCCTGATATGCACCGACACTAATTAAATCTTTATTCTGCTGATAAAGCGAATACAATCGCCGAAGCTCTCTTGATAATTCTATATGCTTAATATCTGCAATATCCGTCATTACCCGACTAATAGAGGCTTCAACATCAATGGCAGGAAAATGACCTGACTCTGCAAGACTTCTAGATAAAACAATATGTCCATCCAATACACCTCGAGCAGCATCTGCAATAGGGTCGTTATTATCATCGCCTTCTGCTAACACGGTATAAAAAGCGGTAATCGAGCCCCCCCCTTCATCACCATTCCCTGCTCTTTCTACCAGATGAGGTAGTTTCGCAAAAACAGAAGGCGGATAACCCTTGGTTGCTGGTGGCTCATCAATAGCCAAGGCAATTTCTCTGTGTGCTTGTGCATATCGAGTCAAAGAATCCATCAACAAAAGAACATCTAAACCTTGATCTCTAAAATATTCAGCGATACTGGTGGCTAACATGGCACCATGAACGCGCATTAAGGGGGAATCATCAGCGGGTGAAGCGACAACAACCGCGCGTTTCATCCCTTCTTCCCCTAAAATTTTTAATACGAACTCATTAACTTCTCGTCCCCTTTCACCAATCAGACCCACGACGACCACATCGGCACTGGTAAACTTGGTCATCATCCCTAATAACACACTTTTCCCGACCCCTGTTCCTGCAAACAGCCCCATCCGTTGACCTCGCCCGACTGCAAAAATTGAATTAATGGCTCTGACCCCAACATCCAATGAATCTCGAATAGGTTTTCTTGATAATGGATTAATCGTCTTGCCACCTAGTGAAATGGTCGCATCTGTTTTTAATGGGCCTTTATCATCCAAAGCATTCCCAGCACCGTCTAATACCCGCCCTAACAAACTAAAACCAACTTTTGCCAAGCTTTGTTTGCCTAACGGAATAACTCTGCACCCAGGTTCCAGACCTTCAGTACTCCCTGTCGGCATTAAAAAAACATGCCCTCCAGAAAATCCAACCACCTCAGCCCCTATTTTTTTACCCGATTTGGTTTCCACTTGACACAAAGAACCGATTGCAGCTCGGCATCCCTCGGCCTCAAGTGTTAACCCGACCATACGAGTCAATTTACCTTCAACAACCAGCTCAGGAATGTCTACTAACCTTTCCGTATAAGGTTTTATTCTTTTCAGCCAGTTTTCACTACGATTGGCAACAGGAATCACTCGCTCTGATCCTCTTCTCTTTCACCACCTAATACCGTTGCAACAATAATAGCTAAACGATTTTCAACTGTTGAGTCTATATTAGACGTTTCCGTTTTAACCTTACAGCCCCCCCGAGTGATTAATGGGTCTTCAACAATATTCCATGGCGATGAAACATCATCCAAAGCCAAAGAGTTCTTCACTAAAATGACATCTTCAGGGTGCATCTGTAATGTTAATTTCTGCGAAGCTAATGGCAAAGCATTAACCGCTTCTCTGATTACAGCAATAATTTGCCCTGGATCTATTTTTATTTCTCTGCGCACAACCTGAGTCGCAATCCCTATAGACAAATTAACCAACGCCTCTTCTACGGCTTCATCCAGTGATTTAAATGGCTCACTGAGTGATTCTAATAATTTGACAAACTCGGCGGTTTCTTTACGTAATAAATGTAAATTATCATCATAGCCTTTTTTTTCACCTGCTTTCTTACCTTCTAAGAAACCTTCACCCGTTCCTTTACTAACCCCTTCTTTAAAACCATTGTCATAGCCCTCTTTTTTCCCTTGAGCAAAGGCTTCATCATAGGCCTGCTGTTGTATTTTTTCTATTTCATCAACCGTTAAAGTCGATTTTTCTTTTTTAGGCTGCTGTATTGCAACTGTTTTTTTTTCTCCAAACTGTTTAGCAACATCCCACAAGCCCAAGGCTTCCAATTCAGATGCTGAAAACGGCTGTTCTTTAGACGAGTTCATCACCACCACCACTTCCTAGCATCATTTCACCTGATTCAGCTAATTTCTTAGCAATACTTAATATGTCTTTTTGAGCAAGCTCTACTTCACTTAATTTCGTAGGAGGAGCGGCTTCTAAATCATCGCGTAACATTTCAGCGGCTCGCTTAGACATATTGCCAAATATTTTCTCTTTAAGCCCCTCACTCACCCCTCTTAAAGCAACCAGTAACTGATCAGTAGACACTTCTCTCAATAAAGTTTGAATGCCTCTATCATCAACATTAATTAAATCAGCAAACAAGAACATTTTATCCTGAATTTGATTTCCTAACTCAGCATCAAATTCAGTAATATTTTCCATCATTTCTTCACTCAAACTCCCTTCTAAGTAGTTGAGGATATTGGCAGCAGAATCCACTCCACCAATATTAGATGCTTTAACACTGTCACTCCCCGTTAATTGCTGCTCCATCATATCATCCAGCTCTTTAATCGCCGCAGGCTGCACACTTTCCATCGTTGCAATTCTCATCACAATATCTGAGCGCTGATTTTCAGGTAATAATGCTAATACCTCAGCAGATAAATCAGCTTCCAATAGCGATAAGATCATGGCAATAATCTGTGGATGCTCCATTCTAATTAAGTCAGCAATTGAGCGGACATCCATCCATTTTAGCTGCTCAATCCCTTTACTATTAGCCCCCATAAGAATACGGTCAATAATACTGCCCGCTTTATCAGCACCTAATGCATTCGTTAGCATATTTCTAATATAGGTATCTGAATCAAGCCCAAGTCCAGTTTCATCTTTAACTTCCATGATAAAGTCTTCAAGTACTACATCCACCATATCTGAAGTAATTTGCCCCATCGTTGCCATTGCAGTCCCTACAATTTGCACTTCCTTAGGCCCCATATTTTTTAACACACTCGCCGCTCTATCCTGACCTACCGCCAATAATAATAAAGCCGCTCTCTGTGTTGCATTAATATTAATTTCTATTTCAGACATCGTTTTTTAGCCATCCTTTAAGAATTTCTGCAACTAGCGCGGGGTCTTCATCAATTAATTTCTGAACGTATTCCAAACGTTTTTCATAACTTTGCGGTGCATCTAACAATAGTAAATCTTCAACACCTGCGGATAGACTTTTTTCACCATTTTCACCGTCTTCTTCATTAATAGGTACAGCAATCGGCTTGCCATCTTTATCAAAACGGACAGTGCCTCCCATTGCATCTGCTTCTTCATGTGCATCGATAAGCGCTTTAACCTCTTCATCTCTGGCAACCAGCCCTCGCATGGTTGGTCGTAAAACACCAAAAATAATAAACAAAACAACTAACACTGCGGTGAGTTGTTTAGCAGCATCAAGAAACCAACCCTGCTCCCATAAAGGGATATCGGGTAAGGCTTCAAGTTCATCGGGCACTCTAAAAGAGATATTGGTCACGGTCACCTGATCACCACGAATGGTATCAAATCCCACAGCCTGCATCACTAATGATCTAAATTGATTAATATCTTCCTGAGGATAGGTTTGGGTACTAAAGTTTCCATTCTCTAACTGTACTTTCTTATCATCAACAACAACAGCGACAGACAACCGACGCAGAACGCCTGTTGCCAATCGAGTATGAGTAATGGTTTTATCTAGTTCAAAATTTCGTGTTGCACTTTTACTGGTTGAGGTGGGTGAATTAACACCCCCTTCTGCCTCCTGCCCTACCGCAATTTCAGGTGCCACACCTGCTGGGGGAGGTTGATTTGATAGTGCCCCAGGAACACCTTGAATAGCAGAGCTAGAACTCTGCTCATCCTGAGTTTGCTCACTTCTTAAAGCAGGCAAATCAGGATTAAACATTTCCTGAGTTTTTTCTGTCACAGTAAAGTCTACATCTGCTGAAATTTGAGCTTGCATCCCTTCTCGCCCAACCAAGGGAATCAGAATATTCTCGATCCGTTGCATTAAATGTTCTTCAAGGTTTTTTTTGTATTCAAACTGCTTGGAAGTTAAATACATATCCTCTGATGAATCATTACCACTTAGCATTCGACCTTTTTGATCGACCACCGTAACCTGATTAGACTCCATCATAGGCACACTAGAAGCAACTAAATGAATAATGGCTTCTATCTGGCCTTTTTCTAAAGCCCTACCCTGAAATAAATTGACAATAACTGAAGCGCTTGGCTTTTTACGTTTGCGAACAAAAACGGATTGTTTGGGTAAAGCGAGAAGGACTCGCGCTGATTTAACATTTTGAATAGACGAGACCGTTCGGGCTATTTCGCCTTCCAGAGCTCGTTGAAAACGCATGAGTTCTATATTTTTACTGGTTCCAAAACCAGATTCTTTATCCAGTATTTCATAACCTGAGCTTTTAGTTCTTGGTAACCCTTGAGCCGCTAATTTAAGCTTTAATGGGCGCACCTGATCAGTTGGCACCATAATCGCACCAGACTCAGTTTCCACTGAATAATCCACCCCCATCTGATCTAAGATAGCTAATATTTCAGTTGCATCCTCATCCTCCATGCCTGACATCAGTAGGTCATAAGAATCGGCTTGTGACCACATCACCACGGCAATACCTACAGCAACGCTTAATGCTATTCCTAACATTAAGCCTATTTGCCGCGCCATAGATAAGTTACCTAAACCCTTTAGTATAGGAGGCGTTTCTATTTCCTTGGTTAATTCACTTAGCGCACTAGATTGTGAATCCAGCTCCGCCAAATCATTGGCATCTTGCTCACTCATGCTTTCATCTTTGGTTTCTTAGAATCTATTCTTAAAAAAATACTTTAATATTATCATTAAAGACTATGTCACCGTTAAGTGTGGATTTTATTAGCTTTTAAGCCCTCTCCTGCTGGATACCTACACAGATGTAGGTAAGTAGCGCAATGCAGGAGCAATTGCCGAGAGGGTTTGGGTGAGGAGAAAGTAAATAGCATGTCATTCAAAATTTCTTTTTTATCTCTTGATTTATAAGAGAATATTAAAGAAGAAGAGAATTGTTTTATTCCTCCTCACCCCTTCCTCTCCAGCAGGAGAGGGCTTTTAAGAGCCACTTCAACTTTTCAACACTTAACGATGACATAGCCTCATTAAAAGTATTATAGCGGTTCAGTGGATTTAAGGAACAAGGATTTAATAATGATAGAGACTTATTTTGACTATAAGTACCTGCGGCTTAGACCTCACTCACTTATATTTTTAAGAAAACCTTGAAAATATAAGTGAGTGAGGTCTAGCTCGTAAATCACAGATACTCTGGCTCTCTTGTTGACGAGATAAAACACCTAGCCTACATTGGCATATTCATGACATCTTTATAGGCATCGACCAACTTGTTTCTTACTTGTAGCATTGCTTGAAAAGAAACACTGGCTTTTTGTGAGGCAATCATCACTTCAGCAAGGCTAACATCAGGTTCACCCAACTCAAAGGACTTTGATAATGCGCCTGATGCTTTTTGTGTTTGATTAACCGAATCAATTGAATCTTTTAACATCGCTGCAAAATCGGAACCACCACCAGATTCTACTGTTTTTGCAGGCTGACTTGATGCTTCAATAGACATTGTTCGCATCTGAGCTAACACCTGATTTATATTAATATCGCTCATATCATTCCCTCATTGTTATTGCATACTAGCATTCAAACAAATTACATGCATTTTTTAAGCCAACAACAAAAAACCGTCACTTCATTTCTTATTAAGGACACTCTGATTAAATTGCTTAGAATTTAACACAGAAAAAACTAACAAGGCACTGCAACACCCGCATCTTTCATTCTAGCTATCTTATATCTTAATGTTCTAGGACTAATCCCGAGTTTCTCAGCGGTCATCTTTCGACTTCCATTTTCATCTCTTAAAGTCTGTAAAATAATATTTTCTTCAGCAGAGCGCACACTGTCACCTAAGCGAGCACCTGCTGCCAACGCCGCTGGCGCCTCATAAGCCTGGGTCTCTATTGTTTTTATTTGATCTCTATTACTTAACTCAACCCTAGGCTGCAACAATTGCTCTTCAATATTACCTTCAAAAACTAAGCTTTCAGGAAAAATACATCCATTCTGATGTAATATTAAAGCCCGTTGTACAACATTCTCTAATTCCCTTACATTCCCAGGCCAAGCATAGCTCTGCATGATACTAGCGGCTTCCTCTGTAAAAACAGGTAAAGATTTTCCTTCTTTCCAATATTTTTTCATTAACGCTATTGCCAACGGCAAAATATCACCAACCCTGTCTTTTAAAGCGGGGATAGTAATAGGAAAAACACTCAATCTATAATATAGATCTTCTCGAAACAAACCCTGCTCGACGAATTCTTTCAGTTTGCGATTAGTTGTTGCCAAAATTCTGACGTTTAATGCAATCTTATCCTGCCCTCCCAAACGCTCAACTTCTTTTTCTTGTAAAACTCTTAATAACTTTGCTTGCAGCCCTAAATCCATTTCTGATATTTCATCCAATAGCAAAGTGCCATCTTGCGCTTGTTCAAACTTACCTGGCATGGATTGTACAGCACCGGTATAAGCCCCTTTTTCATAACCAAACAGTATTGATTCAAGCATATTTTCAGGAATAGCCGCACAATTTATAGCTACAAAAGGCCCCTCATGATAAAGAGAATTTTGATGAATAAAGCGCGCCATGACCTCTTTACCTGTTCCACTTTCGCCTTGCAACATCACACTAACATCTGTTTTTGCTACTTTGGCAGTCATCGCATACAGTTGCTTCATTTTTGGATCAAAAACGACCCGCTCACTGATCTGTTCAGATTCGATCTGTACCAATTCGGAGACTTTCGCCACCAAAACTGATGCCTCAAAAGGTTTGATTAAATAATCCGCTGCACCTGACTGCATAGCTTCAACTGCTTTAGGAATTGTGCCATAAGCGGTCATTAATAAGACGGGCGTTTCAGGATGCATCTGCTGCATATTATTCAACAATTGAAACCCATCCATAACAGGCATCTGAATATCACTCACGACCAATTTAAAATTGTGTTTTGCCAATTTACTAAGCGCTTCTGTCCCATTATTTGCGGCAAGTACTTTATATCCTTCAATTTCCAGGGTATCACACAAAGCTTCACATAAATCTAAATCATCTTCTACCACTAAGACATCATACCGTTTCATAACTATTCTCCATTTCGTGATAGCCATTTGCTGACAAATTTGTAATATATTGATTTACACAGGGTAAAAGTAAGGTGAACAATGTCCCCGTTCCTTTATCAGACTGGCATTGAATAGAACCACTATGCGCCCTAACGACACTATCAACAACTGCCAACCCCAACCCCGTTCCTTTCGTTTTTGTGGTATAAAAAGGCTCAAATAATCGCTGTTTAGTATCCTCATCCATACCCGATCCATTATCTTGTATCTGAATTTGTAAACTACTTTGATCTCGTTGATTCACTTTCATTGTAATCACCCCATCCTGTGTCTGCGCTTCAACAGCATTATTGAGTAAATTCATCACCGCACCCAGTAGCGCATCTTCATTTCCCAACATAGCATCCGCTTTAACAGCATTACTAATTGAGAAATTTAAGTTATTCTCTGCCGTTATATCCTGCATATTTTCATTAACTCGTTCTAAAAAATCCTGTAAAGAAAAAACATCCATCGCCAAATGCCCCTCTTTTGCAAAAATTAACATGTCATTAACTTGCCTTTCCAGGTAATGTAAACGTTCTAAAATTTTATTCGAAAATTTTATTCGGCTTTGATCAGGCACTGACGCTTTATTCATCTGCGAAGCATATAAAATAGCAGTAGAAAGAGGGGTTCGCACCTGATGAGCCATACTGGCAACCATTTCACCCATTGCCGATAAATGCTTTTGCTGATTGACCATATCCTGTAATGAACGCAACTCACTGACATCAGATAACAAAATAATCTGGCCTGATTCATTATTCAATATATTTCGCGTCAGACTAACTCTAACTCCATTTCTTAGTTGCTTTTCATGCGGATTATCAAAAACAGCAACTAAACTCCTCTGAACAATCGCTGACCAGCGCTGCCCAATTAACGGCTCTCCCAAATAACTGATGGCTATGTCATTACAATCAACCACCTGATTCTCTGCATTCAATACAATAACCGCAGCGGGCAATGCCGCCAATATCTGTTGTAAACGACCGGCTAATTTTTCTTTTTCAATTAATGTTTTAAGACGCTCTGTCCGTGCGGCAGTCAACTCCTTGCTGAGTGTCGCAACCTGAGATTGCAATCCTTGGTAGGAATCAGATAAATTTTGAGAAAGCTCATTGAAAAGCTGAAAAGCATCCGTCAGTCTTTCAGCTTTTAACATTTTAGGGTTAACAGGCGTATTCATATCAAAATCTTTGCTTTTTTATTAGTTACCTAAAGTAAAAGCAAAAACCAGACCAACTCAATTAACTCTTATTTTTCAATAAGATAAATTGTAATATGTCAACAATTTGACCAAAACTATATTTTATATAGCCCCTATAGCTTACGACAACTCATATTTCCGCAACTTTTCAACTAACGTGGTACGGCGCATATTTAAAAGCTTTGCAGCATGAGCAACCACGCCATTACACTCTGTTAAAGCTTGCTGAATAAGGTTTACCTCCATATCACTTAAATACTCTTTTAAGTCCATACCTTGTTCTGGCAATTGTGAAACCATTGATTCGATTTCCACGACTGACTGCTCTGAGTCAGGCGTCCTCTCTTTTTCTACTACCTTCTCATCAGGTATTGATATTTCTTCTTTGACAATTTCTTCAATCAAGAAATCATCAGGCACTTCATAATGCTGAAATTTTTCAGGTAAATCTGTGGCATCAATAATCCCATTCGGGTTTGTTATTGCTAACCTTTCAATAAAATTAGATAACTCTCGCACATTACCAGGCCATGGATGCTGCATCATCAGCCCCAGCGCATTAGCTGTAAATTCCACCCAGCCTCTTTTTGCTGCTGCCATTCTAGCAACTAAATCATTCACTAATAATGGGATATCTTCAGCTCGCTGCTGTAGAGAAGGAAGCTCAATAGGAAAAACATTTAACCGATAAAACAAATCTTCGCGAAAACGTTTTTCGGAGATTTCATTTTCAAGGTTACGATGAGTTGCAGCAATAATTCGGACATCACATTCAATCGTTTTATTACTCCCTACCCGCTCAAATGTGCGTTCCTGTAGAACTCGTAATAATTTGACTTGCATTGGCATTGGCATATCACCAATTTCATCAAGAAAAAGAGTGCCACCCTCAGCCATTTCAAAACGACCTTGCCTTGCAGATAATGCCCCCGTAAAAGCACCTTTCTCATGCCCAAACAATTCACTTTCTAATAACTCCCCAGGAATAGCACCGCAATTAACAGGAACAAAGGGTTTGCCTTTTCTATTTGAAGCCCTATGCAAAGCCTGGGCAACAACTTCTTTACCTGTTCCAGATTCACCTAACACAAGAACGGTTGCATTTGAATTTGCGACTTGATCAATCAGGCCTCTTACCTGTTTGATACTTTCACTATTCCCTGCCAGTCCTTTGCTTGCTACCACTTTTTTCGGCATCACCAACGCTTTCTTTGGAACAGGAAGCTTATTTAAAGTCTCATTCAGTAAAGGATAAAGTGTTGGCCATTCATAGGTCTGGGTCACCATTTTCTGAATAGCTGACGGCACCTGTACAGATATTCCCTTTTCTATTAAAAAGAAAATAGGCAAATCAACATGGTACTCAAGTACTGTTTTAATTAATGTCGCCTGTTTTTCACATCCATTTCCAATAAAAATAGCTCTCAAATCATCAAGATTATTCATTACCGGAATATAATCGGAAGAGTTTACAATAGAAACCTGATATTCCATAAATGACAAGATACTCTCAAATTGCTGAGTCCTTGTTTCATTATCATCAATTAATAATAATCGTGGCAAAGCCATGCTCCTACACTCTTTCCTAAAAGGTACAAATTAAAAATTTTAGTTCACGCCCTGTTTTTTTAAAACATTAGCCCTGTTGCAAAGTAAAGCATCGAATCTATTTTTTGTCAAAACTTCAATTTATTTCAATCTCTTGTAAATACTTTCTCACATTTAATTCAAGAACATACGGTTTATTCAATTAATAAATATTAAATATAGACTTGACAAATACTCCCCAATATAGAAACTAGACACTTGTATTATAAAACTGAGTCACTTCTTTGAACGATATATCCCTTAGTATACTATTCGGTATACTTGTAGCCCTATTGATCCTTTCTGCTTTTTTTTCTGGTTCTGAAACTGCGCTAATGACCTTAAACCGTTACCGCTTACAGCATTTAGTTAAACAAAAACATAAGGGGGCTATTAAAGCTCATAGATTATTACAACGCCCCGATCGATTAATGGGTTTAATTCTATTAGGTAATAACTTTGTAAACATTGGCGCATCCTCCTTAGCAACAATCATTGCTATGCGGCTAATTGATGAAGGTATTGTTAACCTTAGCCAAGAAGAAATCATTCTTGCTTCAACAATGACACTTACTTTCGCAGTGCTTATCTTTTCTGAAGTTACCCCTAAAACACTGGCTGCACTCAAGCCAGAGGTTCTTGCATACCCTGCTGCATGGGCTTACACCCCTCTTTTAAAAATCTTTTATCCTTTTGTTTGGCTAGTTAATTTAATTTCTAACTTTTTATTACGCTTAGTCGGCGTTAATGCCTCAAAAAACAAAAAAGATCACCTTAATACAGATGAATTAAAAAGTATTGTTTCTGATGCTGAAAACCTGATGCCAGCCAGATACCAGAACATGTTACTTGGAATTTTAGACCTTGAGTCGGCCTCAGTTGAAGATATTATGACGCCTAGAAATGAAATTCTTGGTATTGATCTGGAAGGGTCTCTTGACTCAATTATCCAACAAATACAAAACAGTTCCCATACTCGCCTTCCAATCTACAAAAAAAGCATTGATCGAGTGATTGGTTTTTTACATTTACGTACACTGGTTCCTTTAATCAACCGTCCAGACTTTAATAAACAAAGTATTACAGATAACTTAACCAAGCCTTTCTTTATTCCTGAAAGCACACCTCTCCACAAGCAAATTCAAAGTTTTAAAGCTGAGAAATTACGCATTGGTTTAGTAGTCGATGAATATGGTGATGTACAAGGTTTAGTCACCCTTGATGATTTACTACAAGTTATTGTTGGTGAATTGGTCGCAGAAGAAGCCGATGTAAAAGAACAAGCCGATGGGAGTTTCTTGGTTGATGCCAGTGTCACTGTTCGTGAGCTTAATCGTATCAACCAATGGTCTTTACCCACTGAGGGTCCTAAGACACTCAACGGCCTTATTGTTGAGTACATGGAAACCATACCCAAACCAGGTACCAGCATCCGATTACACGGCTATCCCTTAGAAATAATAAAACGAGATGAGAATACAATTAAACTTGTTAAGTTTTACTCTAAAAAATAAACATTTTATCCAACACGCTTTATATATACCGTCTATACTATTTATTCTAAGCAAGTCATTTTTACGAGAACAATGGCAAAATTTACGATTTACTTTAAAGATAAAGCAATTCAATCCCATATCTATGATTCAGGTGTCGTCCGTATAGGACGAGATGAATCTAATGATTTAGTGATCGATAATTTAACGGTTGCGCCTGCTCATGCTGTTGTAATTATTAATGCGGATAACTGCATTATCAAACAACTCAATGACGAACATCCATTATTCATTAATGGTGAGAAAACGAAAGAAGCTTTTCTGCATCAAAATGATGAGATAAGTATTGGAAAACACAGCATCATTTTTAGTATAACTGAGTCAGTTTCTCCGATAGCAAATAAGGATGTTGATGCTCTGAACATTAAAATTGATGAAAAAACTAATACCCCCAATGCTAACTTACAAGTATTGGAAGGTAAGAATATTGGTCGCATACTTCCATTAAAAAAAGCCATGACTCGTTTTGGTCACAATGGCTCAGGCATGGTTATTATTTCAAAAAGGAAAGATGGTTACTTTATCTCATCCCTGGAAAGCGACTCTAAAATACTAATTAATAAAAAAACTTTAGCTGACAAAACCATTCAATTAAATAATAATGATACTATCCTTATTAATAAAGTTTTAATGCAATTTTTTCTAGATCATTAATTATGCCTGATATGAGTAACGACAAACGCCACTTTCATCGTATTTTTTATAATGCGAACGTGTCCTTAACGAATGAAACTAATTCTCAACCTTGCCAATTAGTTGATATCTCTTTAAAAGGCTGTCTTTTAAAGTTTGATACGCCTTGGTCAGCCCCGTTAGACAACATTTACACTTTAAACTTACAACTATCAGATGATATTAGCATCACTATGCAAGTGAGTGTTGCTCATGTTGTTGGGAATGAAGCGGGCTTTAAATGCGAACATATTGATATAGATAGCATTTCACAATTACGCCGTTTAGTTGAGCTAAACCTTGGAGACTGCGACCTTCTTGAAAGAGACTTATTAGCTCTAGCTGCATTAAAAACAGACTAAAAATCTATTTAAATAAGCAGCTAAGAAAACCTTATAAATAAGAAAATGCATCAAGTGCTTCCGTCACCGTAGAAACAGCACTAATCGTCAGCCCTTTAATAGGCTCTTTAGGTGCATTTGCCTTTGGAATGACTGCTTTTTTAAAGCCATGCTTTGCCGCTTCATTTAACCGCGCATACCCATTAGCAACAGGCCTCACTTCTCCATTTAAACCAATCTCACCAAAAAACACCACATCATGTGGGATGATTTTATTCTTAAGGCTTGAAACAACACCAACCAAAATAGCCAAATCAGAAGCCGTTTCCGTTACTTTTATCCCACCTACCACATTGACATAGATTTCATCATTTGCTGTAAAAATCCCCGCATGCCTTGTTAATACGGCTAATAACATAGCCAATCTATTCTGATCCAAACCAACCGCTAATCGCCTAGGGTTACCATATTGACTTTCTGTGACTAAAGCCTGAATTTCAACCAATAATGGACGAGTCCCCTCCCAAATAACAGTGACTACACTGCCTGATGACGGCTTATCCGATCGGGATAAAAACATGGCTGAAGGGTTCTTAACCTCTTTTAATCCAGAACCTCCCATTGAGAAAAAACCAAGCTCTCCAACACTACCAAATCTATTTTTATCTGATCTTAACACTCGAAATCTAGCATCATCAGTGGATGATAAAATCACTTGCGCATCAACAATATGACTTAAAGTCATAGGCCCTGCTAAGGATTGGTCTTTAGTAACATGCCCCACCATAAAAATAGAAATATTATTTCTTTTAGCATACTGGGTTAAATAGCTAGCAGATTCTCTTACCTGAGACACTGAACCTGGTGCAGTATCAGAGTCAACAGTATGCATCACTTGAATTGAATCAATAATAACTAAAGCAGGCTTTTCTGCATCAACCACATCACAAATACTTTGCACGGATGTTTCAGTTAGCATTTTAATTGAACTGGCTTTTAATCTTAAACGATAAGCTCGCTCAGCAATTTGTTGCAGTGACTCCTCGCCTGAAACGTATAATACGGGAAAGCCTTTGTCAGCCACACTGGCAATAACTTGCAACAAAATTGTACTTTTTCCTGCACCCGGTGCTCCACCAATTAAAACCACACTACCTCGAACAATCCCCCCCCCTAACACCCGATCAAACTCAGCCAGTCCAGTTGAAATTCTTTCAGCTTGAGCCAAATCTACATCTGAGAGTAATTTAACCTCTGAGCGAGTACCTGCGTAACCGGAGGATAAAGTACCGCTTTGCTTAATAGAAGATCCCAATCGAATTTCTTTAATAACATTCCATTCTCCACAGCTTGTACACTGCCCCCCCCAACGCGGATACTCTGAGCCACATTCAGTACAAACATAAGCTGTTTTTTGTTTTTTTGCCATTTTAAAAAGGTATAAAAGAGAAAAACTAATTATACTTAATTTTATACCGACTCTACTTGTTTAAAGCCAAAACAGTAAGTCTTTAAGGTCGCTCTGATTAAGTTGGTTAGAATTTAGCGCAGAAAAAACCAATTGGACTTGATCAGAACTTCCTTAAGGAAGCTCTGGTCACAATAACACGCCAAGCCATTACTTTTTTTTTTTTGGGGGGGGGGAATGCTCTAGTTTACGAAAAAATAATTTTAAACAGCCTGCGTTAAGACTTTTATTTCCGCCAATTCAAAACGCTTAATTTTCTTATATAAAGTTGTTCGAGTTATCCCTAACATTTTTGAAGCCATTGATATATTTCCCTCACATGCTTGTAACGCAGCCTTTATTCCATGCTTTTCCCAATCAGCAAGACTCATCCCATCGACTTGGCCTCGCCCTATCAAATCTATATTATTAGACACAGCCTGTTCAATTACAGAAAGCTCTTCCATAAAGTCTAAAGGCAAATCCCGCTGAGTAATAAATGGGGATGCTGCAGTATATATCGTTGACCTTACAACATTGATAAGCTGTCTAATATTTCCCGGCCAAGGGTGTTTCTCAAATAAAGCAATAACCGTTGGGCAAATCCTAATAGCTGTATCACCTTCAAAACCATCAACTTCACGCTGAATAATATGTTGAATAATTTGTAATTTATCAGCTCGCTCCCGTAGCGTAGGCAAATGGATTTGAGCGCCATTTAACCTATAATAAAGATCTCTTCGAAAACGCCCTGCTTCAATAGCCTTGATCAATTTAACATTGGTTGCTGCGATAATTTGCACATCAACATTGATTGCTTTATCTCCACCCACAGGCGTAAAACTTGAGGATTCGAGGACACGCAATAAAGTCGACTGTAAATCAATACTCATATCTCCAATCTCGTCTAAAAATAAAATCCCTTTATCTGCTAACAAAAACTTACCAGGCTTGCCCCCAGCTTTTGCTCCCGTAAAACTACCTGCTTCATATCCAAAAAGTTCACTTTCTATTAGCTCACTAGGAATTGAAGAACAGTTAATCGCAACAAGAGGCTCATTTTTCCTAGGTCCGGCCTGTTTGATTAAATTAACAAAATGATCTTTCCCTACACCAGATTCCCCTGTAATAAGAATAGGTAACTTATACTTCTGTAATTTAATTGATTTTTTTACAAAGCCTTTCAACTCCTCCGCAATAAATGAAGCATTTTCTTTAGTATTTATTTTTTTAGCAGGACGAAACGCTATTTTTTCTAATACCCTAACCTGAGCCGCTTCACTTTTAGCAATAGGCAAATTGTTATTGAGTAATACACAAATCATATGTAAAAAAGCAAATAAAGAACTCATTCGCTCTTGATGATCACTCACCAAACCAATAACAGCAAGCAATTCACCTGACTCATCCAATAATGGATAACCCACTGTTGTATAAGGGTGCAATATACTTAAGTAGTGCTCCATCCCTTGAAAAGCAATTGGTTTTTTTAATTCAATAGCGGTGCCGATGCCATTATTTCCAAAAACAGGCTCTTTCCAATTTATGCGTTCAACTTGATGAGAAAGTTGAAACGCCCCTGTAAAATACTCTTCTCCTGCAACATACTCCAATTGACCGTCGGGAGCAACAACGACCATCATAATCCCCGCTTCATTGAGAAATGTCTGAAAATGATGGCTCATCTGCATTATTTGAGTCGCAATATTCGTTGCATCACTTGCGATCAATCTCGGCCGAGAAGCAACTATATACTTATCCCAATTAGAATAATTCCCTAGAACTAAATTGTAATCTATTAAGCAGCGTTGCCAAGCTGATGTGGCTACACTAAACAGGACACATAACTTAAAATACTTTTAAAGATAATAAGTGTGTCTAAAATGAGCAACCAAACTAAAAAACAAAATACCTATTCATCAGAATTTAAGGAATCAGCCGTTAAATTAGCAATTGAATCTGATCAACCCATTGCTAAAACAGCTAAAGATTTGGGTGTTAATGTAAACACATTGCATACCTGGGTCGGAAAGTATTCAAAACC
>Ga0209395_1001486_pt1 | contig 32654 bp, 29 predicted proteins | sample GOMGulsemesocosm_3_FD_184635 | JGI IMG/M metagenome (GOLD analysis project Ga0209395, IMG submission 184635) | Methane-oxidizing microbial communities from mesocosms in the Gulf of Mexico - GOM9D Gulf of Mexico (SPAdes) (version 2) | ecosystem: Environmental > Aquatic > Marine > Cold seeps... | reverse complement strand
AAATTTCAATTTCTTCACTAATATCTATATCATAAGAATTAAGAACATATCCTCTATTTTCAAGTCTGTCATTCGTAAATTCATTTTTTAAGTCATCAAAATCAATACTTAAAAAACCTTTATGTATAGGCAGTTTTTTTGTATATTCAATAGTATTTTCAATATCCTCTTCTAATAAAACATTTGCTAAATCATTTAAATTATACCCTGTAAAATCTAGGGCAGCATTGGTTGGAACTAATCGTTTATTGATATTAGTAAAGGTTCCTTCTTGTTGATTTAAAGCAGGCATGTCTAAATCCCCATCCCCTAAAGAAGAAAGTTCAAAGTCTGATTTTTCATTATATGAAACACTTTTTCCTTCAGCTTCATCTTTATCTAAATCACAAAGTAAAGATACCCCAAGCGTATTGGTTGAACTAGGAATAATAAGAACTTTAAATGATGTACATCTCTGAATTAATCCAAGCAGTTTTGCTAAGGTAGACGCTTGTGGATGGAATATTAAATCTTCTCCCACAATTAATGAAAAGGTGTCTTTTTTTGCAAGCATTGTTTGTATTAAAGAATTTAAATCTTGGGAAGCATTAATTTCATCTAGGATTATTGAATGTTCATATTCTTCTTCTTTTGATACTTTTTTAGAAACAACTTTTTTAATCTCTTTTTCTTCACCTGTTTCTTCATCTACTTTAATACTAATAAGAGTTTCTTTTACTATCTCTTCTACTGTTCTGCTTCTTGTTTCTTTAAAAGAATTTATGTGATCACGTATATTAGAAGGTAAGTCTTTCCCAAAGGTGTCTAAAATATAATATAAAATCATCTCTTCTTTTAAAACAGGTGGATAAATAAACTGTGTTGTTTTCCCTTTTTTACCAATACTTTCCATAATAGGATCTTGTATAGGATGAAAGTATAACGCTGCTCCCTTATTCATAATAACAGAGTTGTTTAACGCATATCTTGCATGAGGTAAATCACTTTTCAAAAAAGAACCTACAGAGATAACAAAATTTGATTTGTGTACATCATCCAGTGTTGCATTGTATAAACTGGTACCAGAAGTAAAAGAAAAATGCTTTAAAAATTCTTGATAAGCATAAGCATCTTTATTAATTAGTTTAAGTCCCAGTTTTTCTTTTAATTTTTGTAAAATAAAAGCTTCTTCATTGGTAATAAAAGAGTTAAATCTAAGATTTTTAGCTTCTTTAAAAGCTTCGATTGCATTTTCAAAGGCTATTTTTATTTTACCAACACTTTTATTTTCAAAATCATAAGCAAAACGAGCAGCGCCGTTTAACGTTGAATAATGATGGTCATTTGTTACTCTGTATATTTTTTGAACTCTGTGTTTATCAATGGATTCAAACTTGGTTTCATAATACATTAAAGAACAATCACTTGAATGAGGATTTGATGCAGGAATTCTTGTTAACTCCCAAGAATTTGACTTGTATTGAAAATCATTGGATACTAAAGCGCCAACAGGACAAACAGAAATACACTCACCACAATCCGTACAGGCATTTTCATCAAAACCAATTAAAGATTTATTTAGTTTATTCCACATAGAATAAGCATCTTTAGGCATGCTTTCTTTAAAAGATTTAAAAATAGGCTCAGATCCTCTTTTAACCGTAGATAATGCACTTGAACCAATCATATCTTTACAAACGGTTACACATTTTTCGCATACAATACAAAGGCCTGGGTCATAATTCATAACCCCCCAATGAGACGTTGGTCGTGCAACATCTGGAATTGCATAATGCTGTTTATCAACTTTCATATACAAAGAGTAGTTTTGAAGTTCACACTCTCCACTTTGATCACATACTCCACATTGCAAGGGATGATTTACATCATATACTTCCATAATAGCACGTCGTTCTGTTTCAATCTTTTCTGTGCTAGTACTTACTTCCATGCCTTCTTTAACTTTTGCATTACAGGCATATACTTGTTTTCCATCTGCTTGTACTAAACATAATCTACAAGCAAGTGTAGGAGAACATCTGCTTAAATAACATAAAGCTGGTACAAAAATATCATTGGCTCTTGATACATTAAGTAAGCTCTCGCCTTCTTTTGCCTGAACTGCTTTTCCATCAATAACTAAGTTTATTACTTCACTCATTATTGATCCTCTTCTTGTATTTTAGGCTCAGGTGCTAATTTTTTAACTACTAGGGTCCAATCAACTTCATTAAATTTAATAGAATTCATTAGGGTATATCCTGCTTCATAAACAACATCTGCTGATTTTTGAATGGCTGTAAAATCGCCAATCTCAAACATAAAAATAGCTACTTCATTTTGTGACATTTCATTTTTCATCAAGAATAACATCTTGTCATAAAAATTTTCTTTTAAAGGACGTAAATCAAAGCGTTTCATTATCGGTCAATCTCCCCAAATACTACATTTAAACTTCCTATAATTGTAACAACATCTGCTAATTGATGTCCTGGCAAAATATCTTCTAAAATACCAGTATGAAAAAAAGAAGGAGCTCGTAATTTCATTTTATACGCATAAGGACTTCCATCACTTACAATCATATATCCTAATTCTCCTTTTGGAGATTCTGTTGCTACATAAACTTCACCCTTAGGAGGTCTCATACCTTGCGTTACTAAAACAAAGTGTTGCATCAAAGAATAATTTTGTGTCATTATTTCTTCTTTTGGGGCTGAAATATACTCTGGAGAATGTGCCATTAACTGCGTATCACTCTGCGCATACATTGGAATTAATTGTTTAAGAATTTTTGCACTTTCTTTCATTTCTTGCATATACAATTGATATCTTGCGTAAGAATCCCCCGTTTTTCCAACTGGTACATCAAAATCAAGTTCAGGGTATAAACCATAAGGCATTTCTCGTCTTAAATCCCATTTTACTCCAGAAGCTCGCAGAGTTACTCCCGTACATGCCCACTGTTTTGCAAGCTCTTCATTAATAACACCTACATTTTCAAGTCTCATTTTCCAAATTCTATTTTGGGTTAATAAACCTTCATATTTAACAATTTCTTGTTCTAAAATACCTATGAATTTTTCCAAGTCCTTACACCAGTTTTGTGGTAAATCTAAAGGAACTCCACCAATTCTAACAGCAGAATGTGTAAGTCTGGCCCCACAATAATCTTCAATTAAATCCATAGCAAATTCACGTTCTCTAAAAGCATATAAAAATACAGACATCGCGCCCACATCCAAAGCATGGGTTGCTAACCAAAATAAATGAGACATAATTCTATTAAGTTCTAAAAGCATTGTTCGTATAACTTCTGCACGTCTGGGAGCTTCTATTCCTAGTAGTTTCTCAACAGCCAATGCATAACCGTAGTTATTAGAAGTAGCTGCTATATAATCCATTCTATCAGTAGTAGGTAAGAATTCATTGTAAATCATATTCTCGCCCATTTTTTCCATACCACGATGTAAATAACCAATTCCAGCTGTTGCTTTAGTTATTTCTTCGCCTTGCATTTCTAAAATCAAACGCATTTGTCCATGAGCAGAAGGATGTTGGGGTCCGAAGTTAATAATCATAGTATTATCTTCTTTTTCAAAATTTATATTTTCAAAAAAAGGTTTTAATCGATTGACTGTTTGCATTTATCTTTTGCCTTTTATTGTAATTGAATCTTTGGGGTTGAGTTTTTTAATAAACATAGGTTTATCATCCTCTTGATAAGAAGTGCTTACTTGTTTAAGTGATTTGTCATTAACTTCTACTCCAAATTCAACTTCATGTCCAAGTCTTGAAAAGCGTGAAGTATCGTATCTATCAATAGCAGCAGAATCTCTAATTTCAGGCCCAATAGTATCTCTTGCTTCTTTTCCAAAAATCTTATCTACTTCATACCATGAAGCAGCTTCATCTCCTTGCAAAGGATAGGTTTTTAATAAGGGATAATCGTACCAATCATCTGGCATTAAAATTCGTTTCATAAAAGGATGATTAATGATTTTAACCCCATACATATCAAACATTTCTCTCTCACTCCAATTGGCCATCTTAAATACAGAAATAACCGATTCAAGTTCTTCTTTTTGTTTGATAAAACATTTAACTCTAAGTCTTTTTCTTTTACTCATGCTTAACATTTCATAAAAGATTTCAAAACCTTGTTTTGTTTTAATGTAATCAATAGCAGAGAGCTCCATTAACATATCGTAAGAACAAACATCTCTTAGATATTTTAATACTTCTACGTTAGAACTTGCATTAATATAAATCACTAAATGCCGAATTTCAATATAAGAATCTAAAAGGGTAAAATTTTCTTTTAATTTTTCTAAGTCATCAAAAAACACTTCATCGTCTTGTACTTTTTGTCTTGGAATACTAGGAGTGATATAGAACCTGTCATTAAAGTATGATTTCTTTTGAACATCTTCTTTGTTTTTATATTTTCTCACTAAAGCAACCTTTTACGTTTGTGTGACCTAAAAATACTTTCTCTTCGTATTTTCTTTTGTAACATCATCAGCGCATATTGCAAAGTCTCAGGCCTAGGTGCACAGCCAGGTAAATAAATATCAACAGGCACTATTCGATCTGCGCCTTGAACAGTGGCATACGTATTAAACATCCCACCCGTATTAGCACATGACCCCATTGAAATAACCCATTTAGGGTCAGGCATTTGATCATATAAACGTCTCATGAATTCTGCATGTTTTTTAGTAAGCGTTCCTGCTATTATAATAACATCCGCCTGCCTTGGACTTGCTCTAAAAATAGTTCCAAATCTATCAAAATCGTATCTTGAAGCCCCAGACGCCATCATTTCAATCGCGCAACAGGCCAATCCATAAGTAAGAGGCCATAAAGAGTTTGAGCGTCCCCAGTTTACAAATTTATCAATACTAGTAAGTGCAATAGGAGCACCTCCATCTTGAAAATAATTTACTTTATGCTGTGCCATTCTAAGGCTCCTTTTTTCCATGCATATATGAATCCAATAGTTAATAATAAAATGAATAAAATCATTTCAATAAAACCAAACCAGCCCAAAACTTTAAAGTTTACAGCCCAAGGAAACATAAATATAATTTCAATATCAAAGAGAATAAATAAGAGTGCCATTAAGTAGAATTGTACAGAAATACTGTTTTTTTGTTTCGTAACTTCTGGACCACATTCATAAATACTGTATTTTAATTTTTCAGTATCTTGTCGTGCTAATTTACGGCTGATTAGGCGTGCTAAAAAAATGGTGGTAGTAAAAGCCCCAAAGGTTATTACAAACATCATAAAAACACCAAAATAGGGATGTGCGAACTCCATATGAGTCATCAAAAGTCCTTGTTGCTCTATACATATGTTTAAAAAGCAAACACGTTAATTGTTTGCTTTAAATTCTTTTAATATTCTATTCGTAAACTTACTTTGCAAAAAAGCAAAAGCTTAAGAAAAAAATATTATCTTCTTGATTATAGATATTATACAACAATTTATCTTTTGACAAAAATACTCAAGAATTAAAGAAGACATATTTTGTCCTCTTTAGTATTAAATAAGAAAAATAGTTACACTTAAGAAACAAAACCTACTTTATTTTCACTGTCAAACTGCCCTTTTTTCTCTTTTGTGATTTGTTCTTTAAAAATTTCAACAGTAAAAACAGCATCTTTCATAACGGCTACTTTATACGCAGTATTTTTAATAATTAACTCAATTTGTCCACCCGTTAACTCAACTTTAGCAAGCTCATTTATGTCAAAATTCTTTTCCAAAGGAAGAGTAGAAGGTAATAATTTTTGCCATAAAGCAAGTCGTTGTTCAATATTTGGTTTTACAAATTCAATTTTATAATTAAATCTTCGTGAAAATGCTTTATCTAAGTTTTCAAGTAAGTTAGTTGTTGCTATTAAAATTCCATCAAAACGCTCAATTTGTTCCAAAAAGATATTTTGCATTTGATTGTGCATTTTATCACTAGCAGTTCCTTGTCCACTTGATCGTGAAGATAAAAACTGATCGGCCTCATTTAATAATAAGATAGGTTCAGATTTTGTTTTTATTTTTAATTCTTTATATTTATCAAAAATATCTCTTACATTTTTTTCACTCTCCCCTACATACATAGACAAGATTTTAGAACAGTCAAAAGACAAGACCTGTTTTTTCAAGGATTTTCCAAGAGCTAAAGCAGTAATTGTTTTACCAGTTCCAGCAGAGCCATAAAAAATAATTTTAGCTTCAATGCCTTTCTTTTTATCTTTAATTCCCCACTCTTTCAGCCTTGTCACCACTTCTTTATCAACTTGTTTTAATAAAGCGTCTAAGGTTTCTTTTGTTTTAGGATTTAAAACAACATCATCAAGATTTTTATTCGTAGTAATTAATTCAAACATCTCTTGCTCACCAATTAATGAATCAAGTTTAATCTTAGCAGCTCTTGTTTTCTTTTTAGTCGGATGTGAGATTTTATATAAAACCTCATCAGGAATAAAAAAGTTTCTAGATATCCCACCAAAAGGGGTCAACATTTCATCATAATCTACTAAATTATTAGAAACCAGTTTTGAGCTTTCTTCTAAAAGCGAACGGTGTTTTATTTTTTCATAGTCATCATGGGATACCAGCTCAATTAATGAGTTCATATCTCTTAAAGATTCATCTCCACCTGCATATTCTTCTTTTAGTAAAGATAAAAAAATCATACGTTCATTGCCATCTAAAGTATTGTCTTCAAAAAACTTTTCAATCATGATATCCGTTGATGTTGCTTTTATTCTTTCAGAAATACGGTTCTCTAAAAGTGCCAATTTGGATTTTAATCTGTTGATATTAGGAGAGTTTTCATCAAAACTGTGTTTAACAACATTTAGTTTTTGAGCTAAGTCTATTTTAAAAAACTGATCTTGTAAATATTCTAAATGATCGGTATATTCTTTGATTTCAGGTAAAGCAATATCAAGCGTACCATCTTCTACTAATTTTAAAAAAGAAGAACTTAAAGTCACAGAAGAATTTAGTAACTCTAATTTAGATATATCACTTAATTTAACATTGGTATATACGCTACTTTGTACCAGCCATCCAAGTTCTAATAGTTTTTTAATATGTATAATTTTCTCAATATGCTCATATTTTTCTAAATCAAAATATTGTCCCAAAATATCAAGAACCATGATTGAATCACGTCCTTGCACATATTCTTTACTTATATACTGTAAAAATTTTGCTTCTTGAAGACTACATTTTAATTGAGAGTATAATTGTGTTTTTCTAAGATTTGTACTGTTTATAAAGATTAAAAAATCTTTCATTATATTTTATCCTCTAAACTTTTTTTAAATATTTTTACTTCTTGATTCTTTTCAAAAAACAAAACAAAAAGTTTATTTTGTGTTTGTATTTTTAAGGAATTTTTTTCTTCTTGTATTTTTTCTATTTTAGAAAAGACAATCGTTTCATTGCTTGAAAAATCAAGTGAGAACTGATTGTTTATTAATAAAACTTTTGAATCACAAATACTTTTATATCTGCTTCTATAATAAAACACTTCTTGGCACTTGTCTTTTTCAAAATAAGCTCTAACTTCTTCATCATTTGATGAATCAACCATTACCAGCCAGCCAATTACTATAAAAAATGGAGCAAAAAATACAAGTAAAATCACGTTTTTCCTTATTGTTATACTTATTATATAGTAAAAAGATTAATGCTTTGTTTATTGATTATGTATCACCCTAGGTTCTTAATCAACTAAATCATAAAGCCCTTCGATTTCTTGAGGCCAAATTTCTTCATTTATGGTTTCTAAAATCAAAGGAATATCATCCATTCTCTCATCGTTCATTAAATATTTAAATGAATCCCAACCTATTTTACCAAGACCTAAAGAATCGTGTCTATCAACTCTGCTTCCTAGTTCTGGTTTAGAATCATTTATATGCATTCCCATTAAATACTCAAAACCAACAATACTTGAAAATTCTTCCCATGTTTTATCATACGTTTCACGTGTACGAATATCATAACCAGCCGTAAACATATGACAAGTATCAATACATACACCCATTCTGCTTTTATCATCAACTTTTGAAATAATATGCGCCAAGTGTTCAAACTTATACCCCATATTAGAGCCTTGTCCAGCTGTGTTCTCAATTACAAGTTTTACTTTAGAATTAGGAGTTGCATCTATTACTCTATTTAACGTTTGGGCAATATTATCCAAACACTCTTCTTCACTTATTTTACGTAAATGAGAACCAGGATGAAAATTAAGTCGATCAAGTGTTAAAATATCACAACGTTGCACTTCATCCACAAAAGCATCAAAAGATTTTTCTCTGTTTTCAAGTATAGGATGTCCTAAATTAATCAAATAAGAATCATGAGGTAAAATATGTTTTGTTTGTATACCTGTTTTTTCTAATTCTAAAAACCACTTGTCAATTACTTTTGACTCCAAATCTTTTACTTTCCATTGTCTTTGATTCTTAGTAAATAATGCAAATGCTTGTGCGCCAATAGCATTTGCGTTGATACAGGCATTAAATACCCCTCCACTAGCACTAACATGTGCTCCAATAAATTTCATCTTTATCCTTTAGTCTTTTATAATTTTAATTAAAATATGATTTTCTTTATCTCTAAATATAACTTTCTGCTCTTTTTGTTCAATTAACTTTTTGAAAAAGTCTTTTTTATAAGAAGAATGCAAAAATTCTTCATTAAAAGCTTCAGGGCTTAAACATTTAAAAGTACTTTTACAAATTCGCTCTTCATACACTTTTAAATCCAAAACAAGAGAACCAGCTGAAAAAACTTGCAACTGTGTGTAAAAAGGGAAGAAAGAAACAAAACCTTTATCATAAAATTTCATTTTGGGTGTTTTTATTAAAATAGTCGCACTTTTAGATAGCTGTGGAGTTTTTGAAGCACAGGCAATAAATAAAAAAAGTACAAGTATCAGTCTCAAATATTTAAACATTTTTTCTCTTTAGAATCATTTTGTAAGAATTTTACTATAATAGGATTAAATATAGCAGAAAAAATACTCTGCTTTTAAAAAAGGTTTGATTTGTTAGTACATATTTGCTGTTCAGTAGACAGCCACTATTTTTTAGAAAGAATACAAGAAGAATATCCAGATGAAACTCTTGTTGGTTATTTTTATGATCCCAATATCCATCCATACGCAGAATACCAACTAAGATACAAAGACGTTGCATATTCATGTAAAAAATTGAATATTGAATTACTTGAAGGCCCTTATAATTTAGAAGCATGGCTTAAAAAAGTAAAAGGCATGGAGTTATTACCTGAAAAAGGGGATCGCTGTACTGTATGTTATGATGATAGATTAGAAGCAACCGTACAAAAAGCAGTAGAGCTAGGACATGATAAATTTACCTCAACACTTTTAATTTCTCCTAAAAAATCTCAAGATAAGTTGCAAATTATTGGTGAGAGACTAACTAAAGAATACAATTGTGAGTTTATTTTCAAAGATTATCGAGCAGGTCAAGGTCAAATGTTGCAAGGTATTAGAGTAAAAGAGCACTCATTGTATAGGCAAAACTATTGTGGTTGTTTATTTGGACTAACGCCTCAAAGAGAATCTCAAGACAAATTAATGGATGAAATGATTAACCCAATTTCCAATCAAATCTTGCCTGAGTCAATTGAGAGCAGATTAGAGTTGTACCACAAAAGAGATGAATTAGAAGAGAAAAATATTCCATATAAAGTGATCAAACAAAAATTTCTAAATTACAGACTCTTAAGTGCTTTAGTAAAAGTAAATAAAATTACTGTACCTTCTTATTTTTTATGTTATTCAATTTCTTCACGTAAAAAGTTTTCAGGAAGAATTGAATATGAAAGAGGAGACATTGCTTATTTAAATAAAGAAGAAACAAAAATCATTCCTATAGAAATATTCAATGATATTGCTGGTACAAATTATGACAATGTAAAAGCATTGATGTATGGTCCTCCTACTTTTCAAGCAGAATTAAATGCACGAAATAAGATTACTAAAAACCCTTATGGTTTATCTCCTATTATTATAGTTGATAAATTAAGTGAAGATAAGTATGAAATAGAACTTAATGCAAAAATCTATGAAGATGTAAAAGAAGACATTATATGAAAATCTTGGTTTCAGCTCTTGAAACCTCGTCTAACATTCATTTAAAAGAACTTCTTAAAGAATTTGATGAACGTACAGAGTTTTTTGGTATTTTTGATAAAAAACTTGGACCTGCTTCTTATGACTTAGAAGAACTTGCCGTTATGGGTTTTGTTGATATCTTAAAAAAACTGCCTTTCTTTTTTAGATTAAAAAAAGAAATGGTTGAACTAGCACAGCATGCGGATAAAGTTCTTTTAATGGATTCATCAGGATTCAATCTTCCTCTTGCAAAAGCCATAAAAAAAGCCTATCCCAACAAGGAAATCATTTATTATATTCTACCTCAAGCTTGGGCCTGGAAAAAAGGAAGAATCCCTAAAATCGAAAAATATTGTGATAAGTTATGCTCAATATTACCTTTTGAAAAAGACTTTTATTCACAAAAAGATAAAATTACTTATGTAGGACATCCTTTATTAGATGAAATCACTTCTTATAAAACACAGCAAAGTTCTTCTTCTAGCATTGTATTTATGCCAGGCAGCAGACGAACTGAAATAACAAATCATATGCCTGTTTTTAGAGAATTAATAAAAAAACTTCCTCAAATGCAATATATTTTAATCATTCCAGAAAAATTTGATCAAAATTATATTGACAAAACCTATGGAGACATTTCATCTTTTAGTATTTCTACTAATGCACATAAGAGTTTAAAAGAAGCACACTATGCTTTTATTTGTTCAGGAACGGCAACCTTAGAAGCTGCAATTATTGGAACACCGTTTACACTTTCTTATATTGCTAAAAAATTGGATTATTTTATTGGAAGCAGATTGGTAAAATTGCCCTTTGTAGGCTTGGCCAATATTTTCTTTGATAAAATGAACAAGGAGCAAATTCACAGTGAGTTTTTACAAGAAAAGGTTACAGCCCAAGCCTTATTTAATGACTATAAAACTATGGATAAATCGTTATTTTTAAGTAAGTCAAAAATTTTAAGAGACTATCTGCAACATGGCAGCTCTATAAAAGTAAAAGAAATTATCCAAAGCTAATAAAGTTTTCGATAAAATATTGTTTAAAGAAAAAAATAGGATAAATTAATGTTAGACATAATGGAAATACAAGACATATTACCACACAGATACCCCTTCTTATTAGTAGACAGAGTAACAAAAATGGAAAAGGCGCAAACGATAGAAGCCTATAAAAATGTTTCTATTTCTGAGCCTGCATTTACAGGTCATTTCCCAGGACATCCAATTTACCCAGGTGTTATGATTCTTGAAGGAATGGCACAAGCAGGTGGAATTTTAGCTCTTAAAAGCAATGATTTATCAAAAGAAGAACTTGAAAATAAAGTAATTTATTTTATGAGCATAGATAAAGCAAAATTTAGAGCTCCTGTAAGACCTGGGGATAAATTAGTATATAAAATTGCTATTCTTAAATTAAGAGGTAATTTAATTGTTCTTGATGGAAAAGCATATGTTGATGACAAATTAGTCGCACAAGCTGAATTAAAAGCAATGATAATGGATAAATAAATACAAATGAACAATATACATAAGACTGCAATAATTGAAGATGGAGCAATCATAGGTGATGATGTCACCATTGGGGCTTACACAATTATTGGAAAAGACGTAAAAATTGGCAATAACAATACAATTGCCTCTCATACTTTAATAACTGGTCATACCAGTATTGGAGATAACAATAAAATATATTCGCATGCTGCCTTAGGAAGTGAACCTCAAGATTTAAAATATGCAGGTGAAAAAGTAGAACTAATTATTGGAAATGACAATAAAATTAGAGAATTTACCCTCTTTAATCCAGGAACTTCTGGTGGAGGTTCTATTACTAGAATTGGAAATAACAATTTATTTATGGGTTATGTTCATGTTGCTCATGATGTAATTATAAAAAACAATTGTGTATTTGCAAATGTAGCAACACTAGCAGGTCATGTAGAAATTGAAAACAATGTTGTTGTAGGTGGACTTACTCCCATACATCAATTTTGTAAACTAGGAAGCCATGTAATGATTGGAGGAGGTTCTGTTGTTACTCAGGACATTCCTTCTTTTTGTTTAGCGCAAGGGAACCATGCAAATGTACGTGGTATCAATCTTAATGGTTTAAGACGAAAATTTTCAAGAGAAGATATTAATGCAATTAAACTTGCCTATAAAGATCTTTTTGAGTCAGGTCTTCCTTTAAGTGAAACAGCACAAAATTTAATCCAAAATTCAAACAACTCTTATGTAAAAGAATTAGCTACTTTTGTATCCAATACAAAAAGAGGCATTCCATTTACTAGAAAAACAAAGGAAAACTAATGAGCAAACTTCAATGTGATTTTTGTGGCTCAAGCGACAGCAATGAAAATCCAATAATTTCAGGAGACAAAGCATGCATTTGTCAAGCCTGCGTAAGTGCAGCTCACGAAATAATGGATCATACAAAAGACGATTCTTCTAACCCTGGTAATCTTCCTGTTCTAAAAGAAGAAATTAAATTATTAACGCCAAAAGAGCTAAAAAGCATTTTGGATGATTATATTATTGGACAAAACAAAGCAAAAAAAGTTTTAGCCGTTGCAGTATATAATCACTATAAAAGAATTTTTAGAAAAGATGAAATTGAAGATGGTGTTGAAATTAATAAATCAAATGTTTTATTAATTGGACCTACAGGTTCTGGTAAAACACTTTTAGCACAAACTATTTCAAAGTTTTTAGATGTTCCCTTAGCAATTGCTGATGCTACTTCTTTAACAGAAGCAGGGTATGTAGGTGATGATGTTGAAAATGTAATTACACGTTTACTTCAAGCAGCGGATGGAGATGTTGAACGCGCTCAAAATGGTATTATTTTTATTGATGAAATTGATAAAATTGCAAGAATGAGTGAAAACAGATCTATTACAAGAGATGTATCAGGAGAAGGTGTTCAACAAGCTATGCTTAAAATTATAGAAGGTTCAACTGTAAATGTACCGCCTAAAGGTGGAAGAAAACACCCTGGTCAAGATGCAATTCAAGTGGATACTACTAATATTTTATTTATTTGTGGTGGAGCTTTTGATGGTTTAGAAGACTTAATTAAAAAGAAACAAGGTGGAAATACCTTAGGTTTTAATCAAGGTCTAAGTAGTAAAAATGATGAAGAAGAACTTATTTCTTTAGTAGAAGCAGATGATTTAGTTAAATATGGTTTAATACCTGAACTTATTGGACGTTTACATATGATTGCTACTTTAAACGAAATCTCTTTAGATGATATGGTTCATATTTTAACGGAACCTAAAAATGCACTAATTAAACAATACCAACAACTGTTTTCAATGGATGGTGTTATTCTTGATTTTGAAGAAGATGCATTAAAAGAAATAGCAAAAAAAGCAATTGATAGAAAAACAGGTGCCAGAGGTTTACGTTCAATTTTAGAAGAAATTATGTTAGATATCATGTTTGATTTACCAGAATACAAAGGTAAAACAATTACAATTACAAAAGAAGTCGTACTAGACGACAAATTACCAAACATAGCTTAAAGGAGAGATTAGATGATACTAGACAAGTTTATTGGTTTATTTTCAAGTGATATGGCAATTGATTTAGGTACCGCAAATACAATTGTTTCTATCAAAGGAAAAGGAATCATTATTAATGAACCTTCTGTTGTTGCTGTTCAGCATGACAGATATGGTACAGATAAGATTCTTGCAGTTGGGCAAGAAGCGAAACAAATGATAGGGAAAACTCCTTTAAATATTCAAGCTGTAAGACCTATGAAAGATGGAGTTATTGCAGATTTTGAAATGACTGAGAGAATGATCAGATATTTCATTGAAAAAGCACATGCAAGAAAATCTTTTATACGACCTAGAATCATCATTTGTATTCCTTATGGAATTACACAAGTTGAGAGAAAAGCCGTAAAAGAATCTGCTTTAAGTGCGGGTGCGCGAGAAGTATTTTTAATTGAAGAACCAATGGCTGCTGCTATTGGAGCTGGAATTCCTGTGTCTGATCCTTCTGGATATGTAATTGTTGATATTGGAGGAGGAACAACTGAAGTAGGAGTTACTTCTTTAGGGGGACTTGTATTATCTAAAAGTATTAAAGTAGCAGGTGATAGATGCGATAAAGCTATTATTGATTATGTTAGACAAAACTATAATCTGTATATTGGTGAAAGAACTGCTGAAAATATCAAGATTGAAATAGGTACTGCAATTAAACTTGATACTGAACTTAAAATCAAGGTAAAAGGTAGAGATAACTCTGGTTTATTATCCACAATTGAACTTGGTTCTGAAGGGGTTAGAACTGCTATTAAAGAGCCCTTACGAGAGATAGTATCTGCCATTCGCTCTGTATTAGAGGACATGCCGCCTGATTTAGCAGGTGATGTTGTTGATAATGGTGTTACATTAACAGGTGGAGGTGCACTAATTAGAGGTCTTGATAAATATATTGCTGATATTATTAAACTTCCTGTACGTGTTGCAGATGAACCTTTATTAGCTGTAGCTTATGGTACATCTGCTGTATTAGATGAACCACAATTATTAAAAATAATCTCAAATCAATAAAGTATTAAATTGAATAAAATAGTATTCTTTTTATTTTTTATTCTACTTAGCCTATCTTATATCTTTGATATAGATAGGCAAATTATACGTAACTTTAATTTTATAAACTCTTTTAAAAACTATTATTATGAAAAAGCAATAATAAGCTCTAATTTTATTGATGAATATTTTGAACAAAGTGCAAAAGTGGAAGAATATAGGAAAGAAAATCTTCTTTTAAAAAACTTTCAATATTTATACAATATAAACGAGACAAAGTACCATCAATTATTAAAAGATTCAAAAATAAAAAAACAAACACCTACTATGGAACTTGTAAAAGTTTTATCCTATGTCAAATTCAATGATTTTACAAAAGTTTGGTTAGATAAAAATAAAACAAATGATAAAATTCTTGCATTAATAGATAATGAATATGCTGCTGGTATTGTTATCCAACACGACAATAAAAGTTTGGCTTTATTAAATGGTAATGAGAAATCAAACTATGCTGTTTATATTGGAGAAAATGAAGCCCCTGGTATTGTGCACCAAAATGAAGATGAAAAAGAGTATCTTAAAATAAAATATATTCCTATTTGGATTAATATTAAAATTAATGATGAAGTAATAACGTCCGGAATGGATAATATTTTTTACAAGGGATTAAAAGTAGGAAAAGTTGTCAAAATTAATAAAATGGCAGACATGCAAGAAGCTATAATTAAACCCTACTCACAAGTGTATCAAAAACGTTTTTTTTACACCTATGAACATGTGGATAAAAAAAACATTCAAGAAAAAAGTAAAAAAACAAAAAAATAATTTGTTTTTTACCCTTTGATATAATATTATTAACAGCTTCTTTTTTAAACCTTAAATACACTGCAAACAAAAAAAGATTTTACTCTAAATTAAAAAACTTCTAACTCAATAACAACCAAGTCATTTGTTTCTTCATTGTTAAGTTCTTCATACTTTGTAACTTCAATTTGAGAAGATGAAAGCCCATGTTTAAGTAAGTATTCTTTTATATTTAAGGCTCTTGCATTCATAAGCGCGTCAAACTCACTCTGTTTTATTTTAAACTCATTAATTAACTTTTTTTGCATATCAAGATATACATCTTTTGATTTAAGAACAAGAGTTTCATATTCTTTTATTGTATATTTTTTTACATACAATTCTTTTAGCAGTTCACTTTTTGTTATCTTATTATCTAGATAGACAAGATTGTTATTAATTGAAAGATCAAATTTTATTGTTTTTAGCGCTTGCATTTCTTTAATTTTTTGTGATTTATTAATTATTTTTAGCTTAAGATTTGGTCTTTGTTTCATAGCCTTTATAATACTTAGCAGTTTAATTTTTTGATTCTTCACAATAACACTTTGTCCATAAGCAAATTCTACCTTTGACAAGTCATCACTAGTTGAACCTATAAGTGCAGCCAAAATTTTAAAAGGAGAGCTTATTATTCCTACTATTGTTTTTGTTACTATGGAAGCCACGGTACTAGATAAATCAAAGTTTGGGTTATTTATATCTCCATGGATAGGTACAGATAAACTTAGTTCCCCATTTGGGTCTTTAAGTAAAGCGATTGCAAGTTTGATAGGAGCATTTATAGCAGTTTCACTTTCTACATCTTTTCCTAATTGTAAATTTTTTATCATGATGTCATTTTTACTTGTTAGTTTTGATTTCTCAATTTTATGTTCTTGTGTTAAAAACAATTTTCCAATATCTATTTCATTTCCTATAGATTTTACACCGTATAATGACAAAGGCCTTAAGTCAAGATTAGAAAGTTTTGTTTCGATATCCGTTTTTTGCTTTATATCTGCACTAATAAAACTTCCCTTTAACCTAAAATCACTAAGCCCATCTATTAAAGCTTGTAATTTTATTTTTGCTACATCCTTTTTATTTGAGGATATGTTTGTTACCTCACTTTGTATTTTATCCATTTTCATTTCATATGGATTTTTTAGTGAAGTATCTGTAAAATTTGTTTCTCCCTCTTTTATAGTAATACTTTGTATTAAATAAGTAAATTCACTGGTCTCACTATTTTTACTTTTTTCATCTTTATTTTTACTAATCCCAGAATAATTATTACTCTTATCTTTATTTATTCTTACATTAAATGAGGGTTTGTTTATAATAATACTTTTAATTTCTAAAGCATCATTTGTATACGCCAATTTGTTTATATTTATATTTTGTATGCTAAAAAGCTTTTGATTAAATTTGCTATTAAATATACTTAACTTATCAAGACTTGCATTTCCATTTAGTTTTATTTTACTGGTATTTTTTTCATTTATAAGATTTAATCTTAATTCACTGCTTAAATATGCTGCGTTAATATCCACATTAAGACTTTCTTTTATATAGGAGTTATATGGTTTTAAATTAAAATGTTTAGTATTAATACTCATATCTAATTCTAATGGTTCTAATACAATACTTCCCCTTACGTCTACATTCTGTTTATACTCATTTTCAAGCTTAAGTTCAAAGTTGACATTTTTACTTTTATTCTCATCTAACTTTTTCACTTTGGCATTTATACTTGCTAAGTTTATACTATGTTTTTTAGTTAAATCTTCATACTTTATATTTTCAAAAAACATAGTTTTATTGCTTAAAGAATACTTCATCTTTTTGTTCTTATCAATATTAATATTAATATAATCAATTTGATTTTTTATTTTATTTACAGATATTTTTTGTGAGACATCAGAAAAATCAAACGCTTTAATATCTAGTTGTACCTTGTCAAGCTTTATTTTTTGTATTTCATTTTCTAGCGTATACTTATAATTAAGATTTACATCAAAGTCATTAGTACTTATGTTAAACCTTGCTTCTTCATTTAGATATTTTATCATTTTTTTAATATTTACATTTTCTAGCGAAATATTTCCTTTAAAATTTAAAGGAGTAATAGTAAAAGTAGAGGATAAACCTAAGGTAAAAGTATCTTTGTCAGATATCATAAATTGCAGTTCATTTACGTGATTTTCTTCTGTACTTAAATTCTTAGCTTTTATGTCAAAAGATTGGGGATTAAGCTCAAAATTTTCTTTTTTACTTATATCTTTAAAAGTAAAATAGGTATTCAGTAATTCAAAGCTATTTATCTCAATTACTTCGATGAAAGAATCCTTACTTTTATTCTCCCCTTTCATTTTCTTATTGTTTTTGTTTAAAAAGTCTAGTATGTATTGGAAGTTTGTTATTTCATTTTTACTTATACTTGTATTTATTTTCAATTCATTTATACGTATATACTTAAAACTTATCTTATTTTTAAAAAGTAATACAGGATCAACATCTATATCAAGGCTTTTAAAACGAAGAAGAGTTGTGTTATTTTTATCTTTTATGTTTAAGTTCTTAACATTAATTTCAAACAAAAATGGGTTAATATATATCTTTGAAACAGATGCTTTTGAATCTATATTCTCTTTAAATAGCCTTGCTAGATTTTTTTCTAAATAATATGGCAAGGCAAAAAAACCACCAAGGCTATACAAAACAAAAGCAGCAACGATAACTTTTAAATAAATTGATTTAAAAAAATGCATGTGGAAATCCTAAAGGGTTTTAGATATTATTTATTAACAAATTATATCTAATTATTATACATTCATAAGAGCTTCTATATATTGTTCCTATAAACAAATTATGTACTAAGTACCATTTTAAGCAATGCAAAAATAGTTTAGTTTTTTACAAACATGAACAGGTGGGCAAAACAAAGAATCAAGGTGAAAATATAAGTTTATTAATTCTTTTTTACAGCACTATCGTCTTAATAATTCTATGTAAAAAGATATTATATAATTGATATAAATTGGAGATATAATGAAGTCACACTTGAAAGAAGCTTATACTATTGAAATACTAAAAGCTATCAAACTCTACAATCTTAATGATTTTGATAGCTCCTTTAAACATTTAGAACGCGCACATATACTTGGACAATCATACATACTGCCTCACACTCGATCTCACTGGTGGATGTTTAAAATCGGCTTGAAAAAGCGTGATGGTAGAGAAATAGTGGGTCAATTAACTAGAATGCTTGCTTCTGTATTATTTTCTAAAATTTGGGTTCCTATTGGCAATACAGGTGGAGCTAATGTCAATCCCATAAAACCCATGCCTATCCCTAAAGATTTACAAAAAATATTAGAAGAAACAATAGAAGCGACCTAGTCTTCATAAATCATTTAAGAATAAAATTTTATATAAAATCAAGCGTTTAATCATTGGATAAAATATTTTTTTAAACAAGTATAGTTAAAGTTCTATATTTAATAGCTGGCCATTACTTGATCTACATCATTCCACGACATTTTAGAGCTATTGTCTTTTTTAAACATATTATAAATATACCGTGCAAACATATCTGTTTCAATATTTACTTTTGTACCTACTTTATAGGTATGAAAGAGAGTATTTTTAATGGTGTGAGGAATGATGGTTAATCTAAAAGTATCATTTATTACTTCATTTATAGTCAAAGAAACCCCATCAATAGTAATTGAGCCTTTTGGAATAATGAATTTAAGAAATTCTTTTGGTAAAGCAATAATAAAATCACTTGAATTACCTGTATTATTAATACTTTTAATTTCTCCTATACAATCCACATGTCCTTGAACCACATGCCCTTCAAATCTATCACCCATTTTCATAGCAGGCTCAATATGTACCAAACCTTTATAATTATCCATGGCAAGAACTTTTTGTGATTCAGGTGATAGTTCCACGTCAAAAGTATTTTTTCCCAAATTTACAACTGTTAAACATGCTCCATTTATAGCAATTGAATCCCCAATATTAGGACAATACTTTGCTTTGATACGTAAAGTGCTGTTTTGTAAACTTAAAACTTGGCTCATTTCTCTAATTAATCCTGTAAACACTGTCTGCCTTTTGTGAAATATTCGCTATAATAGCGAAAATATATTAAGAAGCTAATTTTAGCTTATATCTTACTTGCTAAATAATCAAAGTTCTTAATAATACAATAAAAAAATACTAATGAGTTAAAATAGTATTTTATGGAGACAAAATGAGATATGACGTAATAGTTGTAGGAGCAGGACATTCAGGAATTGAAGCCTCTCTAGCAGCGGCAAGAATGGGTAAAAAAACTTTATTAATAACAATGCTTGTTGAACAAATAGGCGCAGCTTCATGTAACCCAGCAATTGGTGGACTTGCAAAAGGTCACTTAGTACGAGAGTTAGATGCACTTGGTGGAGAAATGGGTTTATGTACAGATGCAACTGGAATTCAATTTAGAATTTTAAATGCTTCAAAAGGAGCTGCTGTTCAAGGTAGCAGGGCTCAAATTGACATGGATGAATACCGTGCTTATATGAGAAAAGTTTGTCACAATACTCCTAATTTAGAAATCTATCAAGATGAAGTAACTTCTTTGATTATCAAAGAAAAAGAGGGTGAATACAAAGCTTGTGGTGTTGAAACAAAACTAGGAGAAGAATTTAAAAGTAAACGTGTAATTTTAACAACAGGTACTTTTATGAAAGGTCTTATTCATATTGGTCAAAAAACCTATGAGGCAGGACGTGCTTGGGAATTACCCTCCTCAACCTTATCTACTCAGTTAAAAGAATTGGGATTAAATGTCGGACGATTAAAAACAGGAACACCTGCACGAGTTGATGGTTCATCCTTAGATTTTTCAGTAATGGAAGAACATGGAGGGGATGAAACTCCTACTCCTTTTTCTTTTAGAACCAATAAAGATGAATTTAATCCCAAACAATATCCTTGTTATATTACTTATACCAATTTAGATACGCATGGAACTATTTCTTCTAACTTTGAGCGAGCTCCTTTATTTACAGGGCAAATAAAAGGAAGTGGACCTCGATATTGTCCAAGTATTGAAGATAAAGTAAACAGATTCTCAGAGCGTGATAGACATCAGTTATTTTTAGAACCACAAACAGCTACTTGTAGTGAGTATTATATTAATGGACTTAGTACTTCAATGCCAATAGATGTTCAAAAAACAATGATTCATTCTATAAAAGGAATGGAAAATGCAAAAATTGTTCGTTACGGTTATGCTATTGAATATGATTATATTGATCCAACAGAATTAAAACATACGCTTGAAACTAAAAAAATTAAAAACCTTTATAATGCTGGTCAAATCAATGCAACAACAGGTTATGAAGAAGCAGCAGCTCAAGGTTTAATGGCAGGGATTAATGCTTGTTTATCTATTGATAAAAAAGAGCCTTTTATTCTACGTCGTGATGAAGCTTATATTGGGGTTTTAATTGATGATTTAGTAACAAAAGGAACTACTGAGCCTTATAGAATGTTTACTTCAAGAGCAGAATATCGTTTATTATTAAGAGAAGAAGGGGCAGATATAAGACTTAGTTCTTATGGACATGAGTTTGGTCTTATAAATGATGAAACCTTAGAGAAAGTAAAAATAAAAGAAAAAACCATTTTGGATGCAGTTGATTTAATGAAAGAACAATGGTTTACTTCCAAAAAAGAGAATTTGGAATTATTAGAATCTTTAGGTCAAGATAGAATTAAAGACAAAGTTTTATTATTAGATATAGTAGGAAGATCAACGGTTACAGTTAAAGATTTGGAAATATTAGTTCCTTCGTTAAAACCTTTATCTACCTATATGAAAGAACAAATTATAATAGAAGCAAAATATTATAGATATGTACAAAAACAAAAAAAACAAATTGATAAAATGAAAAAGTTACTTAAAATGAAAATTCCAAGTGATTTTGAATATAAAGATATTCCAGGCTTATCAAATGAAGCTGTGGAAAAATTAGAGAAATTTAAACCCCCTACTTTGTTTAATGCAAGCGAAATATCTGGTATTACACCTGCTGCTTTGGATATTATTCATTTGTATATTGATTTACGATTTAAAAAAAACAAATAGCACACATAAAAAAAGGCATTCATGTAAAATGAATGCCTTTTTCTCTTATTCGCAAACAGTTTTACTTAAAACCAAATGCTAATACCAAGAAGCAAACTTGTAGCACTTGAGGCATTATTGCCAAAAGACTTATCATAGGAAAGACCTATATAAGGTGCAAATTCTTTTGTAATTTCATATTTTAAATTTGCCCCTAAAGATAAAGAAGAAAAGCCCCTTTGGACTTCATATTTTTCATCATCTTTACTATAAGCACTTAGTTCAGAATTTATATTAATTCTTAGCTTTTGTGTAAGTAAAAATTCATTTCCTGCACTTGCTCTTAAACCTAAATTTCCATTATCATCTAATAAAAAAGCCGTTCTAATTTCGAAAAAATATGAGCTCATTCCAGAAAAAGCAAGAACTGCCCAATTTTTTGTGTTTTCTTCAGTTTTATCGATGCCCAAACCGTATTGTATATCCCAATAAGGAGCAATTGCATTTGACCAAACGATTTGGTTTTCACTTTGTGTTTCCCCTTTTGTTCTCTCCCCCTCACTGTAAATATAAATTTTATTTAAATCCTGTCCTAGCCAAGCATTCATATCCCATTGAAATGTTTTGTCTTTATTATTATCGTATTTCATTTCCAAGGCTTCAAAGCTAACTTTATAATTTAAAGGATCATCTTTTCCTGCTGCATTTAAAGATGAAATCAACGCTGCACCTATTATACTTATTTTCAATAACTTGTTCATATTTCTCCCTAATCCACAATTACTTTTCTAAACATACCCAACATATGATAGAGTAAATGACAATGAAATGCCCACTGCCCTTTTGCATCAACAGTTACTCTAATACTAACTTTTGAGCCAGGTTGTACGACAATAGTATGTTTTCTTACCAGTTGATTATCTCCTGTTTCTAAATCAGACCACAGTCCGTGTAAATGCATAGGATGATTCATCATTGTGTCATTGATATAGGTTATTCTTAATCTTTCACCATATTTGAACTTTAGGGGTTTTGCGTCTTCATATTTAATACCATTAATAGACCACATATATCGTTCCATATTTCCTGTCAAATGCAATATTATCTCTCTGTCTGGATAATTATTTTCATCCGTCATATTTTCAAAAGATTGTAAATCTGCGTAAGTTAATACTTTTCTTCCATTATTTCTAAGTCCAACCCCTGGATCTTCCATTCTATACATTGGATTTTTTGCTTGCATAGTCGTTTGCACGCCCCATTTAGTTTCTAAAGGAGTAATAGGTATTTTTTTACTTAATTTCCCCGTATATGCTTTCTTAGACTTTATTGTATTTGTTTCGGGCACCTTCATTGAATCCATATTCATTGAAGAATGATCCATTTTGGACATATTCATTGAGCTCATATGCATTGGCTCTTGTTTTGTTTTGGGCATAGTCATTGCGCTCATGTCCATTCCCATATCAGCATGGCTTAGTACAGGTACAGCATCCATCATTGGAACGCTTGCTAAGACAGTTTTATTATAGGTTAAATGTCCAATAGCATAACCAGATCGTTCAATACTTTGAGCAAAAATGGCATAAGCTTTTTTATCTTTTGGTTCAACTATAACATCATATGTTTCTGCCGTTCCAATTCTAAATTCATCAACTTCAACTGGTTTAACATTGTTACCATCTGCTGCAACAACTGTCATTTTTAATCCTGGTATTCTTATATCAAAAAACGACATAGCAGAGGAATTTATAAACCTAAGTCTGATTTTTTGGCCTTCTTTAAATAAAGCAGTAAAATTTGAAGCAGGCTTATATCCATTCATTAAATAGGTATAAGTAGTTCCTGAAACATCTGATAAATCTCTATCCGTCATAGACATCTCATTCCACATTTTTCTTGCATTAAAAGCATTCCATAAACCAAATTCTTTAACCTCAGAGGCAAAATCTCCTACAGTTCTTCCAATTCTATTATAATAATCGCCTGCTACTTTTAGTTTTCTGTATACATTTTTTGGTTTTTCATCACTCCAATCTGATAATGCAATGACATAGTCTTCATCATAAGAATAAGTATCTTTTACTTTTGGTTCAATTACAATAACACCATATACTCCCGTTTGCTCTTGAAACCCTGAATGACTGTGATACCAGTAGGTTCCACTTTGATTGACTCTAAATTTATAAGTAAATGTTTCACCTGGTTTTATACCATCAAAAGAAACTCCTGGAACACCGTCCATTTCAAAAGGTAAGATAATTCCATGCCAATGTATTGAAGTATTTTCATTTAAATTATTTTTCACATGTAAAGTAACTTCTTCTCCTTCTACCCATTTTAATGTAGGAGCTGGAAGCATTCCATTTACAGTTGTGGCAAGAACATCGTTACCTGTATAATTAACCATTGTATTGTCAATTGTTAAATAAAACTCTTTTCCACTCATTACATTAGATTTTTGTGTTTTAACATAGGGTTTAGAAGCCAGTAAGGAGCTAGGAGTTGACGCTATTATACTCCCTGCTATTACACCTTTGACAAAACCTCTTCTATTTAAATGCTGTACATTTATATTTTGCATTTTATTCCTTTTATTGCTCTAGTGTTTTATAGTTTTGCCTTAGGTTTTCCATCTACATTCATATGATTTTGCATTTTCCCATTATGCATATGATCCCCCATATGATTGTTTACTTTACTTTGCGCATTTGTTTTTATCTCTTCTTTAGACTTTTTTAATTTTGCTTCTTGCTCGTTTGTTTTTCCATTTGAATTCATATGATTTTGCATTTTTCCATTATGCATGTGATCCCCCATATGATTATTTGTTTTTGTCATTTTTTTATGCATTTTATTCATATCTTCATGACCACCATCATGATTTCCAGATGCCAGTAGTACTGTACTTGTTAACAAACTTCCACCAAAAATCACTTTTCTTAGTACTTGAACTAAAGTATTATTCTTTTTCATTGATTTTCCTTTTATGTTTTGAATTATAATAATTTTACGTGTAAAAAGTGTGCAAGCTAAGAAAAATTGATTTCAATCAATCAATTTAACTTATTTTTAACTTATAATATAAATTTAGTTAAATATTTTTAGATTAAATTGACTCTTAAAATTAATTGTAGTATAATTACTATAATTAATATTTAAATTTAAGGTTGTTCATGAAAAACACACTTAGCAAAACTTCATTCAGAATAAAACGTTATTATATGTACGTTTTCGCAACTGTTCTTACTCTCGTTGTACCTTTCATTACCATAAATGGCAATCATATCTTCCTCTTGTCTTTTGATAAAAAACAATTACATCTTATGGGGGTAGCATTTGATATGCAAGAACTATATATGCTTCCTTTTTTGCTCATGCTTTTATTTTTAGGAATCTTCGCAGCTACAAGTATTGGGGGGCGTGCATGGTGTGGGTGGGCCTGTCCTCAGACAATCTTTAGGGTTGTATACAGGGATTTAATTGAAGGAAAAATACTTGGCTTAAAACGTATTAAAAATAAACAAAAAGAGGCCGATTATTCTAAAAATAAAAACAAAATAAAAAAAGTGATTGGAATTTTTCTTTGGACCATACTTTCATTATTAGCTGCTGCTGATTTATTATGGTTTTTTGTTCCTCCTGAAGATTTTTTTCTTTATTTACAAAATCCTTCTGAACATATATTTTTAATAGGTCTGCTACTAGGGATTACTGCTTTTTTAGTTTATGATATCGTCAAACTAAAAGAAGATTTTTGTACCTATTTGTGTCCTTATTCACGCGTGCAATCTGTTTTATATGATGATAATACCTACCAAGCTATTTATTCAAACAAGCGTGGAGGTCAAATATACAATGACAAATTAGAAAAAAGTATTTTTAATATAAAAGATTTTGCTTCTGAGTTAGATGAATGTACTACTTGTGAAAAATGTGTCACTGTATGTCCAACACACATAGATATTAGAAAAGGAACACAAGTAGAATGTATTAATTGTCTCGAATGTGTTGATGCCTGTACAACAGTAATGGGTAAATTAGGAAAACCCTCATTGGTTCAATGGTCAAGTACCAATACTATAGTAAATAATAAAGATACCAAGATTATTAGAAAAACAACTATTATGTATGCAGTTGCCTTAAGTTTAATCTTGCTTGCTCTTATAATCATGGGTGGGAAAAAAGAACATATGTTACTTAATGTTAATAAAACAACTATGTTATACAAAATAAAAGAAAACAATGAAGTAACAAATAATTTTTTACTTCTTTTTCAAAATACTCAAAATAAAAAACATGTTTTTAATTTAGAGATAATTGATCACAATGAAATTGTAATCAAGCGTTTTAAGCCTTTTTCTTTGGGCCCTAACAAACTAATGAAAAAAGTCCTTATTTTATCTACTAGTGAGCGTTTAATAACTAACTATGAAAAAGACACTCCCATTTCAGTAACCATAAGAGCATATGCCATTGATGATCCAGAAAATATCTCTGTTCTGAGAAAAGCAGTGTTTATTTATCCAAGAGCGGATAAACTAAAAAAAGATTAAGGTAAAAACTCTTTTCATACAAATATAATAAGAAAGTAATGCTAATAGTAAATATCTTTCTAAACTTTGTTTAGCTATAATCGCGAAATAGTTAACTCAATAAAGTTTAGAAATTAGAATATTTCTAGGGTGTTGAAACGAATTATAAAGTATGAATATTATGAAATGCTATACTTATACTTAATAATTTGGCGTTAAAATATAAAAAATAATTTATGGAGTATGTGCATGACAAAATTTATTTTTGTAACAGGTGGAGTGTTGAGTTCTTTGGGTAAAGGGATAACGTCAGCATCAATTGCTACAATTTTAAAACAATCAGGATTTAAAGTTTCAATGTTAAAAATTGACCCTTATTTAAATGTTGATCCAGGAACAATGAGTCCACTAGAACATGGAGAAGTTTTTGTTACAGCCGATGGGGCCGAAACAGATCTTGATGTTGGGAACTACGAGCGATTTATTGATGTAACCTTGGGTGCAAAAAACAACTTCACAACAGGTCAGGTATATTCATCTGTTATTAAAAGAGAGAGACAAGGTGGGTACTTAGGTAAAACCATTCAAGTTATTCCTCATGTAGTTGATGAAATTAAAGCAAGAATTTTTGGTGCTTGTGATGATCATGATTTTTTAATTGTTGAACTTGGTGGAACAGTTGGAGATATTGAAGGTATGCCTTTTATGGAAGCAATTAGAGAAATCAGACATGAACTTGATAAAACAAGAACTATGAATGTACATGTAACATTAATTCCATATATTAGAGCAGCGGGTGAGCTTAAAACAAAACCAACACAACACTCTGTACAAGAGTTAAGAAGAATTGGAATCACGCCACATATGTTGGTTTGTAGAACAGAAAGAAGCCTACCAAAGAGCTTAAAGAAAAAGCTTGCAATGGCATGTGATATTGATAACAATGCAGTTATTGAAGCAGGAGATGCTCCTTCTATTTATCAAGTACCTTTGACTTTTATTAAAGAAGGAATTTTAACTCCATTAGCAGATCACTTTAATATCTCAATTAAACCAGATATGCAACAATGGGATGCTTTGGTTAAAAGTATTTTAGTACCTCAAGATGAAATAACGATTGCTTTTGTTGGTAAATATCTAGAATTAAAAGAATCTTATAAGTCTTTAACAGAAGCCCTAATTCACGCAGGAGCTCATACAAATACAAAAGTTATTATTAACTGGTGTGACAGTGAGAGAATTGAAGATGAAGGTGCTTATGAAATTATTGGAAACTCTGATGCTGTATTAGTGGCTGGTGGTTTTGGTCATAGAGGTGTTGAAGGAAAATTAAAAGCCATTCAATATGCAAGAGAAAATAAAATTCCATATTTAGGAATTTGTTTAGGTATGCAATTAGCACTTATTGAATTTGCTAGAAATGTTTTAGGTTTAGAAGCTGCAAACTCTGTTGAATTTGACAAAGAAACACCTGATCCAATTATTTATTTAATTGATGAATTTATGGACCAAACAGGAATGAAGCAAATACGTACACATGAATCTCCAATGGGTGGAACTATGCGTTTAGGTGAATATCCATTTAATCCAAAAGAAGGTTCTTTAATTCAAAAAGCCTATGGAAACAATGATACGTATTTTGAGAGACACAGACACAGATATGAAGCCAACCCTAAATACAAAAAAAGTTTTCAAGATAAAGGAATGGTTATTTCTGGAGAATCTGATGGACTAATTGAAACAGTTGAATTAGCAGATCATCCATGGTTTGTAGGGGTTCAATTTCATCCTGAATTTACATCACGTTTAGAAAACCCAAATCCAATTATTCTGGAATTTGTTAAGCAGGCAATTAAAAACAACTAATGCAAAAAATCACTGTTGATCATTTATCGACCCTACTAGAAGCAAGACATCGGCATAATCCTTATGCCAAACTTGCTAGTCTTCCAAAACCCCATAGTTTTAAAGATATAAAAATAGCAAGCACGAGAGTTAAGCAAGCTATACAAAACAAAGAAACAATTACAATTGTAGGTGATTATGATGTAGATGGTATTGTTTCAACTACCATTATGGTAGATTTTTTCAATACTATTAACTATCCTATAAAATATATTATTCCTAATCGTTTTAAGCATGGTTATGGGCTCTCTCCTAAAATAGTAGAGCAAATAGATGAAGGTTTGGTTATAACCGTTGACAATGGAATTTCAGCCTATGAAGCATCATTATTATTAGAAGAAAAGAATATTGATCTAATTATTACGGATCATCATACGTTAGGAGATAAAATTCCTAAAGCCCTAGCTATTATTAATACAAAACAGCCTGATTGTACTTTTCCATTTAAGGATATTTGTGGAGCCCAAATTGCATGGTACTTTTGTGCAGCCATAAAACAAGAACTTGACTTAAAAGTAGATATGAGTTCATTTATGGACATTTTATGTATTGCAATTATTGCGGATATCATGCCAATGACGAGTATAAATTATACGATGGTTAAGTATGGACTGCAAAAATTTAAAAGCTCTACTCGTCCTGCTTTAGTTCAATTAAGACAATCCTTACAAAAGCGAAACTATAGCTCAGATGATATTGGTTTTTTTATAGCTCCCAAACTGAATTCAGCAGGCAGATTAGAAGATGCCTCAATTGCTTTAGAATTTTTATTATCAAAAGATAATTTTAGCGCTCAAAATAATTTAGATTATTTAAATGAGCTGAATGATCAAAGAAAAATACTTCAAAATGAAATAAACAATCAATCTAAAAAACAAGTTAAAAAAGACGATAAAGTAATAGTCGTTTGGAGTGAAGATTGGCATGAAGGGGTTATTGGAATAGTTGCTGCAAAACTTTGTCATGAATATAAGCGTCCTGCTTTTGTTTTTTCAATTACAAAGGGAGTCGCAAAAGGAAGTGCAAGAGCCAATAGCGAAATAAATCTACATACTCTTATAAGCACTACGTCTGATTTACTTTTAGGTTTTGGGGGCCATAAGAATGCAGCAGGAATGGCTTTAAAAGAAGAGAATTTAGAAAGTTTTAGAAAAAATCTTAACCACAATATTAATGCTTATGATGAAGACCTGTATATAAATACAAAAACTCTAGGAGAGCTAGATGTTGCTAGTGTTTCTATGGATTTTCTTAATGTCATTGAAAATTATGAACCCTATGGTCAAGAAAATTTAAAACCTATTTTTACTGTATCTGATGCAAATATTATTAAAAAAGAACTTTTTGGAAAAGACAAATCTCATATGAAATTACATCTAGAAAGTTATGGTTTTTATTATGAAGCTATTTTATTTGGAGAAACTAAACTTGAAGGAAATACGGTATCTTTTGTAGTATCTTTAAATAAAAATGAGTTCAGAGGAAGATCTACGACTCAGTTTTTAATTCAAGAAATTCTATAAAACAACAGGAGCGTAAGAGACTCTTTGTCTAGGAACTCTTTCTAATTCATGAATCTCATTGGTTAATCTTGTTGTCAAACTTGAGGAAGACAAGATATAACCTGTTTCAACATCAATTAGTTTTACAAATAATAGAAGTTTTTTACTTGTCACTGTATACGTACCAACTAAAGCATAAGATGCCCTTTTAATATTATTCCCTAAAATTTTATTTGGATTTCTAGTTAACATATTAAAACCATGTTGTCCAATAGTAAAATCTCTTCCAAATTCTACTTGTCTGATAATAATATCTTGTGATGATAGAGTATTTTTAAGAGATTCTGATAATACAAAACCAAGCTTTGAAGGGTTTTCAAGTTTTGCAAGATTTACAAAATCAGAAACAAGAACGACTTCTGAACGTGTTACATTTTTTTTAATTCTTTGCAATGATTTTTCTACTAGCTCGTCTGTAAGCGCTTGAAAATCAGTTGACCAAGAATATTTATTGAACACAGTTGGTATCGTAGTTGTACAAGAACTTAAGATAAATATACTAACAATTATTAAAAAAAGGCTCTTAAAAGAAGGTATATTTATATTCACTTATTTATTCTTTTACTATAGATATTTTTCTTGCAGGTTTACAATCTTTAAAAAGTACACAATCATTTCTTAAACCATGAGCATAAGTAGCTCTAGCACTTGAAATAATTCTTCCACTTTCGTTATCAATTACTCTTGCATTTAACATAACTTTTTCAAATTGTCTTGAATATGTTCCTACAACAACATAAGTATTTTCAATTCTATCTTTTAACTTTTTTATATTTCTTGAAATATAATATTCACCTTGAGCATTAATAGAAACAGCCAATTGTCCTCTAAACTCAATAACATTAAAATTTCTGTTGGATAATTCATTAATTAAACTCTCACCAATAATTCTACCAAACTCAGTGGTTTTTTTAAAGTTATCTAGTCGTACAAAAGAAGTAATTAATACAGGTTTAAAACTGTTAAATTTTTTGTTTTGCATCATTTGGGTTGCTAATGACGTAATTGTCTGCTCTAAAGAAATTTGTCTTGTTACATTACTCGACATATCATTAGATACTTCCATTCTTTTTTTGGCACGATTTACTTTTAGTATTTCGCCTTTAATTGCCTTATTTACCGTTGGTTCACCTGCTTGAGATGGAGTTTCATCCATTTGCTTCTCGTATGCACACCCTGTGCTTAACAGAACAGTAGTTGCCATAAGAGCAAAACTAGCTTGCTTAATAAGTTTAATCATGAAAATCCCTTAAAGTGATAATTTATAAATTTTATTTAAATGTAACTTATAAACTCATGAAAAGCAACAAATTATACACTATAAAATTATATTTCGTTTTTTGAAGCTAAAATTAAGTGGTTTTTTTTATTAAAAAACTTATAATAAGCAAAAAAGGATAAGCAAATATGAAACTGGCTTTAGTATTAAGTGGAGGAGGAGCGAAGGGAGCATTTCATCTAGGAATGTTGCGTTTTTTTGAAGAAGAGAATATTAAAATAGAAGCCTACTCAGGTACTTCAATTGGCAGTGTAATTGCTTGTTCTCATGCCAGTGGAGTAAGTGCAAAAGAACAATTTCATATTTTTAAATCCAAGGAGATTAAAAAAGCACTTAAGTTTAATTATTTTAAAAAAGGTTTACTAAAAATTGATCACAATAATAAAATTATTAATGAACTTTTACCTTTTGAAAAGCTTGAAGATTTGCCACAAAAAGTATATGTAAATGCCTATGATATCAAAGCAAAAAAAATGCATTATTTCTCCCAAGGCAATATTGTAGATTTATGTATGGCATCTTCAGCTTTGATTCCTATTTTTAAGCCAATTACTTATAAAAAAATGCAGCTAATTGATGGAGGTTTTGTTGATAATCTTGCTGTAAAACCTTTTTTCAATAAAGAGCTAAGTATATTTACCTCAAATGTTTTTCCAAAATCAGAAAATAAAAAAGGCCTTTATCTTAACCCTGTTAAATATCTTCAAAAAAAGATTTTTAGACAGGTAGGTAAAAATATGAATATCGCAATTACTAACAGCGATTATTATTTCACTTCTTTAAAATTAAATCAGTATAAAATATTAAGTTTCAAAGATATTGAGCCTTGTTACGCACTTGGATATAAAGAAGCACAAAATCAATTAACACAATTCGTAAAAGATTATAGAAATAAATAATTAAGCCTTTCTTAGCTTTTAAATTAAGTATTTTTTTATCTTTTACTTTAATTATTTCTTAGATATAATCGCGATAATTTAAAAATAATTTAAAAGATTTATCATGTCAAATATACCTCAATTTACACATTTACATTTACATACTGAGTATTCTTTACTTGATGGTGCCAATAAAATAAAAGTACTTGCAAAAAAAGTAAAAGAAATGGGAATGACTTCTGTTGCTATGACGGATCATGGAAATATGTTTGGAGCCATTGACTTTTACAATGCGATGAACGCAGTAGGTGTCAAACCTATTATTGGGATGGAAGCTTATATCCATAATGCCGATGAAGTAGGAGATAAATCAACCAGACAACGCTTTCATCTGTGCTTATATGCAAAAAACGATGTAGGATACAAAAACCTAATGTATTTGACGTCACAAGCCTATATGCACGGTTTTTATTATTATCCACGAATTAACAAAAAACTCTTGCGTGAACACTCCGAAGGATTAGTTTGTTCTGCTGCTTGTTTACAAGGCGAGATTTCTTGGCATTTAAATACCAACAGCGAACGTAATGTAAAAAATGGAGCAAAAGGATATGAGCGAGCTAAAGAAATTGCTTTAGAATACCACGATATTTTTGGCGATGATTTTTACTTAGAAATTATGCGGCATGGAATTCCGGATCAACATTTTATTGATGATCCTATTTTAAAAATTGCAAAAGAAACAGGTATTAAAGTTGTTGCCACCAATGACACTCACTATTCTGAACAAAAAGATGCAGAAGCACATGAAGCTTTTATGTGTATTGCAATGAATAAACTT
>Ga0209395_1001484_pt1 | contig 32682 bp, 30 predicted proteins | sample GOMGulsemesocosm_3_FD_184635 | JGI IMG/M metagenome (GOLD analysis project Ga0209395, IMG submission 184635) | Methane-oxidizing microbial communities from mesocosms in the Gulf of Mexico - GOM9D Gulf of Mexico (SPAdes) (version 2) | ecosystem: Environmental > Aquatic > Marine > Cold seeps... | reverse complement strand
TAACTGCATTAAGTGCGTCAATGTTTTCTCTTGTGATATTCATATTTAATCTATTTGAAATAGTAAATTTAAGTGTGCAAAAATAGCACATTTTTATAAGCTTACAAATTTTTTGTAGCTACCGGTGGTTTAATTGCTTGATTCAATGTGTAAAGCGAGGGGTCTATGCTCCTTTCTTGTTATCTTTTAATAGTTTGTGCAGTATTGATTGTAAAATGGAAAGTAGAATACTAAATAGTACTGCCCATCCTATGCTTGTTACAGTAAAACCGCTTATAAAATATCCTGCTATCAATACTATAATGGCGTTAATAATGAATAGAAATAAACCAAGTGTTACTATTGTTAACGGGATTGTAAAGAAAATTAATATAGGCCGTACTAATGTGTTTAGTAATCCGAGTACTATTGCTACAATAATAGCTGTAGTGTAACTTTGAATGGAAATACCTGGTAATATATTTGCTAAAACAAAAACTGCAATAGCGCTTAATAGTATTTTCAAAATGTAATCCATAAGTGTTTATTTGTAGTAGGGTAAGCTAAAAGTATACCACAAAAAAAACCTTGCCAATTTGGCAAGGTTTTTTTTGTGGTAAGTTGCTAATGTTAAATTAGTCAATATATGCTGTTGGGTAATTACCAGTGTTAGTGGCAGGAATTGTTGCGTTAAACTCCTCGTTAACTCTCTCAATAATTATATTAGCAATAAATGCATACCCTCTTGCTGTAGGGTGAACACCATCTAAAGAAAATCCTCCACCTGTAGCGTAATCATCTGTAATTGTTACTCCATTAGAAGATAATCCTCCATTGGCTAATTGTTCCATAGATGTTTTAACATCTATTAAAATAACATCGTCATTAGCAGCTGCAAGCATGCTAATAGAATTGTTATATGCTGTTTGAGCATTTGCAACCATTGAAACTTCACTTTCTGTTAATACTTGGCTATCATCTAATGGTACACCAACACCAATTATAGAAGTAGGGTCTGCAGCTACAGCTAAAGTTCCTATTAAAGGACCTGTAGTTAAAAGAATAAGATCTGAAGCAGTAGCTTGTCTCATGCTAATTAACTCTGGATTTAATCCTGTTAAATCTGTTAAACTTTCATCCATGATTACAAGGGCGTTGTTTGCAGATTCAGAAAATACAATTGTTCTTTTTGCAATTTCAGCATCAGCCATTGCTTGAGTAAGAGGTGTAGTAGCAACTAAATAAGCGAATGCACCTTGAACCCCTGCGTTGTAGGCACCATAGGCACTTGCACTATTTAAATAACCCGCAGTTGCTGCATCTAAAGGAACTGGGTTGTGGTCAACATATGTGAAAAATGGTATTGAAGTTACACTTGGTAAGTTCATTACTACACCTTTTGCACCATTAGCCGTTAAACCAGATAATAATGCATCATAGGTTCCGTGAAATACCATTGGGTCTGTGATGTCATTTCCCCCGTAGCTTGTTGGGTCTGGATTTCCAGTTTGGTCAACTCCGACTCCACCAGAGGTAGCAAATGATAAAATGTCATTATTTCCTATCCATAATGAGAAGAACGTTGGGTCTTGAGCAACTGCATCACCAAGCATTGTCGCTGATGAGCTAGAAGCCATTCTTACAAAGTAAGGATTTGCTGTAGCTGTAGCTAGCCCAGAAATGTTTCCATAAGTATCAGATAATAAATGAAATGATTTAGCTCCTGGAGCACTAACATTATTGAATGGTCCAGTTAAAATATTGCTAACTTCTGTAGTCGGTGTTTCAGCTAAATTAGCTGGTCCTAAAGGATCTCCTGTAAGCACTAATCTTGTGTCAAAACCTGGGATTTGAGTTCCGCTTAATACCAGTCCTCCTATATTATCGCTAACCAACGGTTGAGTGAATGACCCTCCGCCAACGTGACTAAATTTGCCAGCTAATATGTTGGGGTATGAGTACTTTTGACCTTCTAGGTAAACTGTTCCATCAGCATATCCTGCTGTTAAGGAGTTTCCAACAGAAACAAACTTACTAAAATCAGCTGTTCCTGCTGAATAAAAACCAGCATCTTCAATTGAGTTATCTAATTCAGGCTCACAGGCAACTAGCCCTAAAGCCATAATTGCTATATATTTTATGTTTTTCATAATTTCTTTGTTTTAAAAATCTTATAATTTATATGATAATCCTATACCTGGAGCTATTACAGATGATTTGTATGTTCCTTCAAAAGGTACATTTTGCCCGCTTTCTTGGTAGTGGTCATATGAATTGTCAATTTCCTCAAAATGTAAATACAAGAATGAAGCATCAATTGATAATTTATCGTTTACTTTAAAAGATAAACCTGCGGTATATCCTACCGAATCATTACGAGGAGTTTCTGGTGCAAAATATCCATCTTGTACAGGTGATTGGTCAAAGTAAACACCAGTTCTTACTGTTACTTTTTTTGTTGCTTCATATTGAAGTCCAAATCTAAATGTTTCAGCATCCTTGTAATTTCTTGGGCTAGTTGAAACGCCAGCATCATTATCGAATTCTACTACTAAAGCTTCATATTCACTCCATTGAGCAAAGTTGTAGTCAAAGGCAAATAAGAATTTATCGCAAAATTCATAAGAAAGTCCTACTGTAATTTCAGCAGGTAAAGGTAATTCGGCGTCAAATTTTCCGTCAGAAAGATTATTTGGTAAACTTCCTGGAACGTTTTCAAAGTCTGCATCACCGCCTTCAGCTTGCACAATTACTTTTGATCGGTAGTTAAACCCAATGTTTAATTTTTCAATTGGTTTAAGCATTACACCTAAAGTATACCCCCAAGCAGAAATACCTTTCTGTTCAACAGTAACATTTGTTCTATTTCCGTTAACATCTGTTAAAGATCTACTTAAATTTTTATTGAAGTTTACAGATCCATTTACATAAATTGGACCACCACCAATACTTAATTGATCACTAATTTTAACAGCAACCGTTGGTTGTACGAAAATTGCTTTTAAGTCAATGTCGTTAACTAGGTGAGATCCAGACCAGTCTTTTTCCCATTCTACAGAACTACCATATGGTGTGTAAACTCCTAGTCCGAAAGATAACCAATCGTTTGCTTTGTATGTAGCGTAAAAATTAAAAGGAGTTGCAAGTCCACTTTCTGTACTATTTGTATCTCCAAATTGCTTGTTTTCATATTTTGTTTCTGCAATAACTCCAGAAACTCCAAGCGAGAAGTTCATTTTTCCGTCTAAAAAAGATATACTTGCTGGGTTAAAAAAGACAGATTCAGCACTACTGATTACGGCTACACCTGTGTGCCCCATTGCTAATTGCTTTTGTCCTTGTATAGAGACCCTATAACCACCAGCATAGAGAGTTGATCCCACAAGAAAAAACAATATAAAAGATAATAGTTTTTTCATAATAATTGATTTGTTGTTTATTTTAAAGTTAAATTATTTTGGCGCATTGTTATGTATGCATAGCAATGATACAAATTTTTAAGTAAACTGCATTGATTTATTGTAAAATTCTAAAGGCTCTTCCGCGTGTAGCCAATGTCCTGCTCCTGAGATTGTTTCGATATGGATGTTGAGAAAGTTTTGTTTAATTAACACTTCGTCTTCACTTGTAATGTAGTTTGATTTCCCTCCTTTAATAAACAAAGTTGGCTTATTAAATGTATTGCTCGATTGAAAAGTAGTAACAACTTCATTGTATTTTTTAGATAATACAGATAGGTTAAAACGGTATGCTAATTCGTTTTTTTCTTTGCGATAAATATTTTTCATTAAAAACTGAACAACTCCTGATTCGGGAATGTAATTGTTTAAAATCACTTCTATTTCTTTTCTTGATTTTTGCTTAATAAAGTCAACTTCTGATAAGGCTTTTAGGATATATTGATGATGAGCAGGGTATTTTTTTGGTGCAATGTCAGCAACGATTAGTTTGTTGATTGTTTCAGGGAAATTTAAAGCAAACTGCATGGCGGTTTTACCTCCCATAGAATGGCCTAGAAGAATGCAGTTTTCCAATTGATAATGGTCAATGTAGTTTTTTAGATCAGAAACCATTAAGGAGTATGAAAACTCGTTAGAATGGAAACTTCTACCATGATTTCTTTGATCAATTAAATGGACTTCGTAGTCTTCAGCGTATTTGTTTCCTAGAGTTTTCCAATTGTCGGACATGCCTAAAAACCCATGAAGGATTAAAAAAGGTTGACCAGATCCTAAAATTTTTGAATGAAGAATTTCCATAAACAATTTATCCTTTTAGTTTGTGTAAATACATGTTTATGACATTTTCAATCCCTAAATAAATCGATTCGGAAATTAATGCATGCCCAATGGAAACTTCAAGTAATTCAGGGATGTTTTTTTTAAAAAACAGGATGTTTTCTAGGTTTAAATCATGACCTGCATTTATGCCGATATTTAGTTGGTTTGCTAAAATAGCACATTCTGTATATGGTTCAATTGCTTTTAGATTTCCTTTGGTGTATTGGTCGGCAAATTCTTCTGTATATAATTCTATTCTTTCAGTTCCAGTTTTTTTAGCGCCTTCAATCATTTTTAAGGTTGGATCAACAAAAATAGATGTTCGGATATTATTTCGTTTGAATTCAGCAACAACATCAGTTAAAAAATCTTGATGTTTAATAGTGTCCCATCCAGCATTTGATGTAATGGCGTGTATTGAATCTGGCACTAAGGTAACCTGAGTGGGTTGTGTTTCTAATACTAGTGCAATGAATTTTTCATTAGGGTTTCCTTCTATGTTAAATTCTGTGGTGACAATGTTTTTTAAATCACGTGCGTCTTGATATCTGATGTGTCTTTCATCAGGTCTAGGGTGAATTGTAATTCCCTCGGCTCCAAATCGTTCTATGTCACTTGCTACAGTTAAGAGGTTTGGGGTGTTTCCACCACGGGAATTTCTTAGTGTTGCAATTTTATTTATGTTTACGCTTAACTTTGTCATATTGTAAAAAATTGAAGCACAAATTTAAGGCTAATTAGCATAAATTGGTTAATTTGCATTATAAATTTATAGTATTATGAATCTTAGTGAGCTCATTATAAATGATATCAGATTGGTTGATGTAAGTCAGAAAGTTCGTTTGATTCAACAAATGTTTAATAATCTTACTTATTCACATATACCAGTTTGTGAAAACGAGGTTTTTATGGGGTGTATTTCTGAAAATGATGTTCACTGTTTTGAGTCTGAGATTTCAATTAAAGAGTGTCAATATGCAGTCGAATATTTCTTTGTAAATTGGAATACAAACTGGTTAGACGTATTAGAGGCCTTTGCTCAAAGCTCAACTAATGTAATGCCTGTGTTGAAAGATGGGGTTTATATAGGGTATTATGAATTGAAGGATATTCTTGGTTTGTTTGATCAAACACCATTCTTTTTCGAGCCTGGAGCCGTTTTGATAGTTAGGAAGGAAACAAAAGGGTATTCTTTTAGTGAGGTTTCACAAATAATTGAATCAAATAACTCGAAGGTTTTAGGGGCGTTCTTGTCGGATTTTAATAACGATTTAACTGAAATCACGATAAAAGTAAATAACAAGAACTTATCTGAAATTATACAAACCTTTATAAGATATGGTTATGAAGTGATTTCAGGTCATGAAGGTGAATCTTATGTTCAGGATTTAAAAGAAAGATCCGAATATTTGAAAAAATATTTGAATATATAGCTATGATGAAAGTTGCGATTTACGGTAGGTTTGAAAAAAACTTTCCAAAAGAATATGTGAGTATAGTTTTAGAGCAATTAAAGGTGCGTAATATATCTGTATACATTGAGTCATCTACATTAAAATATATTGATGAAATTTCTAGTGTAAAATACAAGTCGTTTAAATCTTATAAAGATTTAGATGAATCCTTTGCTTTTTTTATTAGTATTGGGGGGGACGGGACGATTTTAAGGTCTATTTCTTACGTTAGAAGTTCAGGTATACCAATTGTAGGTGTGAATACTGGTAGGATGGGTTTTTTAGCAACAATACAGAAGGATCAAATAAAATCATCCATTGAGGGAATTATTAATAATGAATACCGTATTTCAGAAAGAAGTTTACTGATGTTAAAAAGTATTACTCCTATCTCTGGATTGGATGAAGATTTTAATTTTGCATTAAATGAAATTGCAGTTAGTAGAAAAAATACAACAGCAATGATTAAAGTGCAAACTTTTTTAAATGATGAGTATTTAACTTCGTATTGGGCTGACGGTTTAATTGTAGCTACACCAACCGGATCAACGGGGTATTCTTTAAGTTGTGGAGGGCCGGTAGTAGCTCCGGATTCTGATAGCTTTGTTTTAACACCAATTGCACCACATAATTTAAATGCTAGACCCTTAGTTATTCCTGAAAACACAACGATTAAATTGATAGTTGGCGGAAGGGAGCAATTACATTTAGCGTCATTAGACTCGAGAATAATTACTGTGGAAAATGGTACCGAACTGATAATTCAAAAAGCCGATTTTACTATAAAAATGATAGAGCCTAAAGGGGAAAGTTTTCTACATACGCTTCGTAATAAATTGCTTTGGGGTGAGGATAATAGGAATTAATACAATAAATGTTTATAAATGATGTTTTATAGTGACCACGTTTAATTGTTATAACTAAGTCAATTTTATATATTTGCAAACTTTTGAGAACACTATGTATCGTTTAACTGTTTTATTATTACTATCCTGTTGTTACTCTTTTGGACAAATTCATGAATTTGGATTATTTCTAGGAGGGTCAAATGCAATAGCAGATGTAGGTTCCGGAAAATATATTAAGCCTAATGATATTGCTATAGGTGGTATTTACAAATGGAATAGAAGCCCAAGACATTCATATCGATTATCGGCTATTTACGCTAGTATTAATGGGGATGATGAAGAGTCTATTGATCCAAGACGTAAGCAACGAGACTATTCTTTTAAAAATGATATTAAAGAAATAACTGCAGGAATGGAGTTTACATTCTGGAATTTTGATTTGCACGATCAGCATAGTTATGCTATAAAAACAACACCGTACTTGTTTACAGGTTTGACTTATCTTAATTATAATGCGTTAGCGTTAAACTCAAACAATAAGATAGAAGAGTATAATAGTCACAATACTTTAGCAATTCCGATGACCTTAGGTATTAAATCTGCAATAACGAAACAATTTATTCTTGCTTTTGAAATAAGTGCCCGTTATACCTTTACTGATGACCTTGATGGAAGTAATCCTGTAAGGGATAAGGAAGAGTATGAGTCCTTGAAGTTTGGGAATGTTAACAGTAATGATTGGTATGTGTTTACTGGGGTGACGCTTACGTATACTTTTGGTAAAAGCCCTTGTTTTTGTAACACGAATTAAACTATGAGTCTTTTAGAGCAAGTCGATAAAAATAAAGTGCCAAAACACATTGCTATAATTATGGATGGTAATGGGCGTTGGGCAAAAAAAAGAGGTTTGTTACGTGTCTTTGGTCATGAAAAAGGAGCAAAGGCTGTACGTGAAACTATCGAAGCGGCAGGGGAGTCTGGAGTAACACACTTGACGCTGTATGCTTTTTCTACCGAGAATTGGAATAGGCCAAAAGTAGAAGTAGATAAATTAATGAATTTGTTGGTTTCGTCATTAAAAAAAGAATTCAAACTACTTAACGATAATAACATTAAGCTTTGCGCTATTGGTAATTTAGAAGAGTTGCCTGCAAAAGCAAATAAAGAGCTATCTGAGGTAATAGAAAAAACCAAGGATAATGACAAGCTAGTGTTAACACTAGCACTAAGTTATGGTTCAAGGAGTGAAATTGTAGAAACAGTTAAAGAAATAGCTAAGAAAGTTAAAAATAACATAATTTCTTTAGAAAATATTGATGATTCAATTATTAATGAGCATCTTTACACGCGAAATTTACCAGAGGTAGATTTGCTTATTAGAACTAGTGGTGAACAGCGTATCAGTAACTTTTTATTATGGCAAATTGCATATGCGGAATTGTATTTTACGGATGTGCTTTGGCCAGATTTTAAAAAAGAAGACCTGTATAAGGCAATATTAAATTATCAAAATAGAGAACGACGATTTGGAAAAACAAGTGAACAACTTAAGTAGAAAAATATACTTTAGCATAGTATTCATTCTTTTAGTTTTTAGTACTAAATTAAATGCACAAGAAGGTAATTATGTATCTGGAACAAAATATTTAATTGAAGAAATTTCAGTTTCAGGAAATACAAGTTTTAATAAGCAAACCATAATTACGTTTTCTGGATTAAGAAAAGGACAAGGAATTATCGTTCCTGGAGAAAAAACTAGTAATGCGATAAAGAAATTATGGGGGTCGAACTTATTTAGTGATGTAAATATTTATGTAAATAAAGTAGATGGAGGATCAGTTTATTTAAATATTGAGGTAAAAGAATTGCCAAGTTTAGACGAGGTTAAAATCACGGGAGTAAAGAAGTCAAAACGTGATGAAATTATTAAAGAGAATAACCTTACTAAAGGAGTTAAGGTTACAGAGAATCTTTTAACAACTACAAAAAATTACTTAAGAAATAAATATGCTAAGGACGGTTATATTGCAAGTAAAGTATATTTAAATCCTGTTTCAGTAAAAGATTCTACAGGTAAAGAAAAAATTAATTTAGTAGTTAATATTGATAAAGGGAAAAAAGTAAAAATCTCTAAAATTGAATTCTCTGGCAATGAGAGTTTTACGAAGTCTAAGCTCCGTAAAATGATGAAAAACACTAAGGAGAGAGGTCTTAAGAATCCATTGAGAGCTTTTAAGCGATCAAAATTTGTTAAAGAAAAATACGAGGAAGATCTTCAAAAAATAGTTGAAACATACAAAGAGAAAGGGTATAGAGATATTAAAGTAGAGGGAAGTGATCCAATATTTAATGAAAACAAAACAGTTTCTTTAAAAGTGGATGTTAGTGAAGGTAAGAAGTATTTTATTGGAAATGTTGAGTTTACAGGAAATACGGTATATACGGATAAGTATCTTAAACGTAAATTAGGATTGTTTAGAGGGGATGTTTATAATGGAGTATTGTTAGAAAAACAAATAGCAGATGCAACTGACCCTGATGCGGATGATATAACTAATTTATATCAGAACAATGGATATATGTTCTCTAACGTTGTCCCTGTTGAGGTTGGTGTAAGGAATGACACAATTGATTTTGAAATTAGAATTTCAGAAGGAAAATTAACTCGTTTTAAAAATATTACGGTTACTGGAAATGATAAAACAAATGATCATGTTGTTTACCGTGAGTTAAGAACTAAACCTGGGCAGATATATAGTAAGCAAAAAATTATTAGAAGTTTACGTGAATTAGGTCAGATGGGGTTCTTTGATGCAGAACAATTAACACCACACATTAAAAATCCTAATCCGAACGAAGGTACAGTTGATGTTGAGTATGCAGTAGTTGAAAAGGGGGCTAGTCAAATAGAACTTCAAGGAGGTTTTGGTGGAGGTGGTTTTATTGGTACTTTAGGGTTGTCGTTTAATAATTTTTCTATCAAAAATATATTTAATAAGGATGCTTATCATCCACTACCAATGGGTGATGGACAACAAATGTCGTTAAGAGCACAAGCAAGTCAAACGTACCAAACATACAGTGTTTCATTTATGGAGCCATGGTTAGGTGGGAAAAAACCGCAACAGTTATCATTGTCATTATCCTATTCTCGTTATTTTAGATGGGATAATATTACGCGTAGGGTAAATAAAGATCAAGAATTCGGACTATTAGGGATATCAGTTGGGCTAGCAAAACGATTAAAGGTACCAGATGATTATTTTACTTTAAGTCAATCAGTATCACTACAGCACTATAACTTAAAAAATTATCAATCAAGTCTTTTTATTAATATTAAAGATGGGTATTCTAATAGTTTAGCATATACCATTGGGTTGTCAAGAGATAGTAAAGGGATAAACCCTATCTATCCTGAACGAGGGTCTAAATTTTCATTAACTGGGAAGTTTACTTTTCCTTACTCATTAGTAAATGGAGTAGATTATAAAAACTTGGAAAACTTAGAGGAAAATAAGTTGAAGAATAGTCACGGTAATTATGTGGATGAAAATAATAATGTAGTAACTGATTTTAATGATGCGGCAGCTGATTTAAGTAAAGTAGATCAAGAGCGTTATAAATGGTTAGAATTTTATAAGGTTAAGTTCGAGGGAGATTGGTATACTAGCCTGTACAAGCGTTTAGTATTAAGAACAAATGCAAACTTTGGGTTCTTAGGAGCGTACAATAATGATAGAGGTGTAGTTCCTTTTGAACGATTTTCACTTGGAGGAAGTGGTTTAGGAGGTTCAGGTATTCAAAATGTAGAAACTGTTCGTATGAGAGGGTATCCTGATAATGGAAGTCTTTCAAATAATGACGGTGGTATTATTTTTAACAGATTCTCATTAGAGTTAAGGCATCCAATTGCTATGAAGTCACAAGCAGCAAGTATTTATGCATTGGCCTTTGCAGAAGCAGGGAATTCATTTGATGATTATGCAGATTATGATCCTTTTAATATGTATCGTTCTGCTGGTGCAGGAATTCGTATATTTATGCCTGCGTTTGGTTTATTAGGGATTGATATGGGGTATGGATTTGATAATCTTCCTGGGCAGATTGAAAAAAATGGATGGGAAACACATTTTATTTTAGGTAGAGAATTTTAATTTTGGCACGATATTTTCAATAAGCACAATAAGTTATGAAACTGAAGTGTTTGAAAGTGATCATTAAACGATAGTAAATGATTATTTTAGGTAATTGAAATTACATGTGGCCACACTATAAATAATTAAAAAGTTACACATGAAAGTAAAAGTTCTTTTAATCGTTTTATTGGTACTAGTAGGGGTTAGTGCTAATGCTCAAAGAAGTAATATTAGAATAGGGTATATCGATACAGAGTATATTCTTGAAAATATTCCTGAGTATAATGAAGCATTAAGTCAGTTGGATAAAAAGGTTCAAAAATGGAAGTCAGAAATCGACTTAAAACTTCGTGGTGTTGAAAAGAAAAAACTGGACTTACGAAACGAACGTGTTTTATTAACAAAGGAACTTGTTGAAGAAAAGGAAGAGGAAATTAAAATTGAAGAGGCTGAAATTCTTGATTATCAACAAAAACGTTTTGGTCCTAATGGGGATTTGATTATTCAAAAGAGAACATTAATTGAGCCAATTCAAGATCAGGTGTTAACGGCAGTTCGAGAATTAGCAAAAGCAAAAAAATATGATTTTATCTTTGATAAATCAGCTGATGTTGTAATGATGTATTCTAATAAACGATATGATTTAAGTGATTATATTGTTAGAACTATAACAAGAGCAGCTAAGCGTACGCAAGCTAAAGATAGAAAGTCAAAAAAAACAGCTGAACAGGAAGATGTTATTCCGGTAATTAATGAAGCTGTAGATGAAAGAAAGAAGGCTGTAGAGGATAGAAAAGCGGAAAGACAGCGTATTATTGATGAAAAAAGACAAAAAGCTAAGGCGGCTAAAGATGCTAAAAGAAAAGCTTTTGAGGAAAAGCGTAAAAAGATGCTTGCGGATAAAGAAGCAAAGAAAAATAAAAACAAACTGAGTGGTCCTCCAGCAGTGCCAGTTGACGAAAATAACGAAGGGAATAAATAATTAACACTTAATAAACAATAGAATGAAAAAGATTAAAACATTATTAGTTGCATCAATATTATTTTTAGGAGCTACAAGTTTAACTTCAGCTCAAAGTAAAGTTGCACATATAGATACTCAAGAGTTAATTGCAGCAATGCCTGATATGAAAGCGGCTCAAAATCAATTAGAAAAGTTAACTAAAACTTATCAAGCTGACATTCAAACTATGGCTACGGAGCTTCAAAACAAAATGAAGCAATACCAAGCTGAAGCATCTAGCAAAACAGATGAGGTGAATGGACAAAGAGCTCAAGAAGTTCAAGGAATGCGTGACAACGTATTGAAATATGAGCAAAATGCACAACAAGAAATGGGTAAGCGTCAAGAGGGCTTAATTAAGCCTATTATGGAAAAAGCTCGTTTAGCAATTCAAAAAGTAGCAAGAGCAAAGGGGTATCAGTATGTAATGGATTCAACTACAGGTTCTGGGTTAATTTTAGCAGATGGTCCAAACTTATTAGAAGATGTTAAAAAAGAATTAGGAATGTAATAAAACTACATTTACAACAAAAAAACCTATGCCTTGCATAGGTTTTTTTTTGTTTTCAGTTAAAATGAAATCACGAAAATAGTTATTTGTTCTTTATAATTCGTTGGTAGTAAAATGCTGGAAGTAATATTAAAATAAATATAGGTTGTATTAAAAAGCGTCTTATATAAAAAAGAATTTGAAATAATTCATTGTTTAGGTTCGAGATCGTTATAATGTATAAGCTAATTAACACAATAAATGCTATGCTGTAAATAGCTATCGAAAATTGTATAACCTCTTTTTTTTTGAAAGCAACATGTAGTATACCTATTGATAATATTGTGTTTAAAAAATAGCGAAAAAAAGTATTTAGGATTATTTTTGAGAATTCAAAGTTAGGGGGGCTTTTCACGAAATGAAATTGCTTATAAAATTTGATGAAAGGATCGTAAAAAAGCTCGTTTTCAAAAACTCTAATAAGTCCAAGAGCAAAAAACAATAACCCTATAAGAAGAGTTTTTAAAATTTTTGAAGACATTAGGCTTTGTTTTTTTTGAATGAATTAATCCAGTACATCCATAATAAAAAAACCACTCCATAAATCATAGCCGGAAAAACATAATTATGTAATGGATTAGAGTATTCTGGGTAGTGATAAATACAAATCACGAGGATTACTATTCGGATGATATTCATAAGATGAATAAAGAGTAATCCAAAGATGCAAAATAATAGTGTTGGTTTTAGTTTTTTAGTAAAGCTGAATACAAATGCAAGGAATAGAATCATAATGCTAATAGCATTGCATCCTTCTGAGATACCTGCAATATTTTTTCCTTTAACAAATAAGTTAATAAAACCATTAGTAGGTTCTGTAACTGAATTGGTTTGATACCCTATTAGGTTTAATAACTGTATAGTTTGGTTAGAAACTAATTTAGTAGCGCTATCAGGTGAGCTTGTTGAGTTTAAGAAAGTGTAGTATAGGGTTGAAAAAAGTACATAGCTTGTTAAAAATATGGCTAGGAACTTTATAACAGGTTTGTTTTTTAGTATAATTGAATTCATGTATGACACAAATTAACAACTTTTTGATTTTAATTCTTTAAGAATTAAATACTTTTGCAGAATAAAATATGACAAAGATGATATTCGAAGATTTAAAACCACTTGTTTCTATTGTAACTAAGGATATTACACTGCCAGTTTTTGATAGATTAAAAGGGGTATGCCAATTATTGCAAGATAACCTAGAAGCTTATGATTGGGTAGGGTTTTATTTTGCAAACCATGATACCAGAACATTGCATTTAAGTGCTTATGTAGGTGAACCTACTGATCATATGACTATTCCTTTTGGAAAAGGTATTTGTGGGCAAGTAGCTGAAAGTAATTCTAATTTTGTGGTTGCAGATGTTAATGCTCAGGATAATTATATAGCCTGTAGCATAACTGTTAAAGCAGAAATTGTAATTCCATTATTTATTGATGGGGTAAATGTTGGGCAAATTGATATTGATTCTAAAACAATAGACCCATTCACGAAAGCTGATGAGGAATTCTTAGCTTTTGTAAATGAGGAAGTTGCAGGATTGCTTGTGGGGGGTGAAATCGAACAATTATTATTAAAATAATTGTTGTATTGCATTGTCTTTTCGGCTATTAAAATTACTTTTGCATCTTTCAAAAATAACAACAACACAACAAAATGGCTACAAAAGCAATTAAATCAGCATTAATTTCAGTTTTTCATAAGGATGGTTTAGCACCAATCGTTAAAAAGTTAGACGAATTAGGAGTTACTATTTATTCTACAGGAGGAACAGAAAAATTCATTAATGAATTAGGGATAAACGTAGTTCCTGTAGAGGAAACAACATCATATCCATCTATTTTAGGAGGAAGAGTTAAAACGTTGCATCCAAAAGTTTTTGGTGGAATTTTAAACCGTCAAGATCATCAAGGTGATATTGCTGAAATGGAAGAATATAATATTCCTCAATTGGATTTAGTGATTGTTGATTTATATCCATTTGAAAAAACGGTAGCTTCAGGAGCACCTGAGCAAGATATTATTGAAAAAATTGACATAGGAGGTATTTCATTAATTAGAGCTGCAGCCAAGAATTTTAAAGATACTGTAATCGTTTCTTCAATGGAGCAGTATGATGAGTTTTTAACTGTTATCAATGAGAATAATGGTGAGACTTCAATTTCAGATAGAAAGAAATTTGCAGGAAAAGCTTTTAATATTTCTTCTCACTATGATACCGCGATCTTTAACTACTTTAACCAAGAAGGTGAAGAAACAGTATTGAAAATCAGTGAGAATAATGGTAAAACATTACGTTATGGAGAAAATCCTCATCAAAAAGGATTCTTCTTTGGAGACTTTGATGCAATGTTTGATAAATTACATGGTAAAGAATTAAGTTATAATAACTTATTAGATGTTGATGCTGCTGTAAACTTAATGGATGAGTTTAAGGGAGAAGCACCAACGTTTGCGGTGTTAAAACATAATAATGCTTGTGGGTTTGCTCAACGAGCGACTATTTGTGAAGCTTATGTTGATGCTTTAGCAGGTGATCCTACTTCAGCTTTTGGAGGAGTGTTGATTTCCAATACAGCTATAGATGCTGATACTGCAAATGAAATTCATAAATTATTTTGTGAGGTAGTTATCGCACCATCTTTTGATGCCGATGCAGTAGAAATTCTAAAAGGAAAGAAAAACAGAATCTTATTAGTTCAAAAAAATATTGAAATGCCAGCAACAAACGTAAGGGCTTGTTTAAATGGTGTTTTAGTTCAGGACAGAAATAATGTTACTGATACTATTCAAGGTTTAGAGGATAAAACAACTACAAAAACTACTGATGCTCAAAAAGAAGATTTAATCTTTGCATCTAAAATTTGTAAACACACTAAATCGAATACAATTGTATTGGTTAAAAACAAGCAGTTATGTGCTAGTGGAACAGGACAAACATCTAGGGTTGATGCCTTAAATCAAGCCATTGAAAAAGCAACTAAATTTGAGTTTAATTTAGACGGAGCAGTAATGGCAAGTGATGCATTTTTCCCATTCCCTGATTGTGTAGAGATTGCTGATAATGCAGGAATAAAAGCTGTTATTCAGCCTGGAGGATCAATAAAAGATCAGTTGAGTATAGGCTATTGTAACGAAAATAATGTTGCTATGGTTTTCACAGGAACAAGACATTTTAAGCACTAAGAAATATCTAATATTTCATATAAAAACTCCGCAAAAAATATTTTTACGGAGTTTTCTTTTTTAATGTTATTTTTTCCTTAAATTTAGTACCTTTGGTAGATTGCCAATACAAACACGTTTTACCCTTTTAAAAACATTACATGCCTATGGGATTTTTTGATTTCCTAACTGAAGAAATAGCAATAGATTTAGGTACTGCAAATACCTTGATTATACATAATGGAAAAGTTGTAGTAGATGCACCTTCTATAGTTGCAAGGGATCGAATATCTGGAAATATAATAGCTGTTGGTCAAGAGGCTAACATGATGCAAGGTAAAACGCATGAGAACATCAAAACAATCCGTCCATTGAAAGATGGGGTAATTGCCGATTTTGATGCTTCTGAAAAAATGTTGACGATGTTTATTAAAAACATCCCAGCATTAAAGAAAAAATTATTTCCGCCATCATTACGCTTAGTAATATGTATTCCTTCTGGGATTACTGAAGTGGAAATGCGTGCAGTAAAAGAATCTGCTGAACGAGTTAATGGTAAAGAGGTATATTTAATACATGAGCCAATGGCAGCAGCAGTTGGTATTGGGGTTGATATCATGCAGCCAAAAGGAAATATGATTGTTGATATTGGAGGGGGAACTACTGAAATTGCTGTAATTGCTTTAGGGGGAATTGTATGTGATAAATCAGTTAAAGTTGCTGGAGATGTATTTACCAATGATATTGTTTATTTCATGCGTACACAACATAACCTGTATGTAGGAGATAGAACAGCAGAAAAAATAAAAATACAAATAGGTGCAGCTACGGAAGATTTAGAAACGCCACCAGAAGATATGTCTGTTCAAGGTAGAGATTTACTAACTGGTAAACCAAAACAAGTTCAGATTTCATTCCGAGAAATTGCAAAAGCACTTGATAAATCAATCTTAAGAATTGAAGATGCTGTAATGGAAACATTATCGCAAACACCACCAGAATTAGCTGCAGATATCTATAACACGGGTATTTATTTAGCAGGAGGAGGGTCAATGTTAAGAGGTTTGGATAAAAGATTATCTAAAAAAACAGACTTACCAGTTTATATTGCTGAAGATCCATTACGAGCAGTAGTTAGAGGAACAGGTATTACATTAAAAGACTTAGATAAGTACAGGAGTATTTTGATTAAATAGCGTGACTAATGCAGCAGGTAATTTCGTATTTATTAAAGAAAAAAAACTTCTTGTTTTTCATCTTACTGTTAGGTATTTCTTTAGTGCTTACAATTCAATCTCATAGATATCATAAAAGTAAATTTATATCTGCAGCAAACGATGTTACTGGAGGGTTATATGAGTCTGTAAATCATGTTAATGAATTTATCAATCTTGATACTTATAACGAACGTTTGTTAAAGGAGAATGCTAGGTTGCGTAAGGAATTAAGTAACTATAGCTTTCATAGTGTGTCTAATGAGTTAAAAGATGTTCCCTATGAGTTTATTCCTGCTAAATTAATACAGAATAGCTTTCGTAAAAAAAATAATATCCTTGTAATCAATAAAGGAACTAAGCAAGGTGTTACTACTGATATGGGAGTAATTACAACTAACGGAATAGTTGGTGTAATTGAAACTGTTGGCGAAAATTTTTCTACAGTGTTGTCAGTATTACATGTACAGTCACAAATTAATGCTCAGTTAAAAAAAACCGATCATATTGGTTCCTTAATTTGGGATGGAGAATCACCATTTAAAGTGCAATTAGAAGATATTACTAAAGTGGCTCCAATTCAAGTAAATGATACTATCGTAACGGGTAACTATTCTATTTTTCCACAAGGGATTAACATTGGTAGGGTTATTGAAGCAGAGTTGGATCAAACACAAAACTATTTTAATGTTGATGTGGTATTATTTAATGATATGTCGAATATTGGTTATGTGTACGTAGTAAAAAATAAGGCATTAAATGAAGTGAATCAAATCTTAAATCCAGGTAAAAATGAATAAGGAAGTTGTTTTACGAATCCTTTTTTTTATACTACTTGTTTTGTTACAAGTATTGGTGTTTAGTAATATGTGTATTGGTGCCTATGTGCCCTATGTGTATGTGTTATTTATTATCATATTTCCAATAAAATCCGATAGAGCAGTTTTTCTATTATGTAGTTTTCTGTTAGGATTGAGTTTGGATTTTTTCTTTAGCTCTGGAGGAGTTCACGCAGCGGCATGCACAATAATTGCATATATACGCCCACAAGCATTAAAATTTTCGTTTGGAAGAAGTTATGAATTTCAGACAATAAAGCTAAATAAAGTATCTATAGCTGCTAAACTTGCGTATTTCTCCATATTAATAGTCATACATCATTTGGTGTTGTTTTTATTAGAAACATTTAACTTATCTTTTATACTATATAGCTTAAAAAGCACATTGTTTAGTAGTATATATACAGTATTGTTAAGTTTAGTTTTAGTTACATTATTTAGTAAAAGGAAAGAATGAGGAATGCATTACTTTATCTCCTAGTTATTATTACAGGGTTGTTGTTTATTGGTCGACTATTTTACTTGCAAGTAGTAGATGATAGCTTTAAGCTTCAATCTGAAAGTAATGCGTATAAGCGTTTGCGTGTATATCCCGAGCGTGGACATATTTACGACAGAAATCAACAGTTATTAGTAGCAAATCAACCATCCTATGATTTAATGGTTATACCTCGTAAAGTAAAACCGTTTGATACATTGCAATTATGTGATTTATTAGCTATTGATAAAGAAAAATTAATCAAACAATTAAAAAAGGCACGACGTTACTCTCCTAGGTTGCCCTCTCCAGTTGTGGCACAAATGTCAAAAATAGAATATGCTTCTTTACAAGAAAAAATAAGAAAGTTCACTGGCTTTTATATTCAAAAAAGATCAGCAAGAGATTATCAAACATCAATAGGGGCAAATGTGTTAGGGTATATTGCAGAAGTTACTCCAGCAAAAGTGAAAAGTAACCCATATTATCAATCAGGAGATTTATATGGTAAATCAGGGGTTGAAAAATCTTATGAAAAAACTTTACGTGGGAAAAAAGGAGTAAAATATCTTCAGAAAGATAAATTCAATAGAGATATTGGTTCGTATAAAAACGGAACTTTAGATACTATTCCAGAAAACGGAAAGGATATAACCATAACTATAGATGCTGTTTTACAACAATATGGAGAAGAATTAATGGCGAATAAACGAGGTGGAATTATTGCTATTGAGCCATCTTCAGGTGAAATTTTATCATTAGTATCTGCGCCAAGTTATAACCCGGCTAGATTAGTTGGAAGGCAACGTTCAAAAAACTATACTGAATTGTATTTAGATTCAATTGCAAAACCTTTGTTTGACAGAAGTTTACAGGGGCAATATCCTCCAGGCTCTCCATTCAAGTTATTAAATGCGTTAATTGCTTTAGAGGAAGGAGTAGTTAACGAAAACACTAGGGTTACTTGTAGATATGGATTGCATTATGGAGCTAGAAAACCATTCGGATGCCACTGTCCTTTTGGTGCAAGTAATGATTTGAATAGAGCAATATTTGAATCTTGTAATGCCTATTTTGGTAAAACCTATTTGAATATCTTAAATAAATATCCAAATGCTACTATTGGAGTACAAAAATGGAGTGAACATGCGAAAAGTTTTGGTCTAGGAAATTATTTAAATAATGATTTATCTGTAGGGAATAAGGGGTTAATTCCGGATAGCACATATTATATTAGACATAGAAAAGGGAGATTACGTAGTACTTATATAATCTCAAATTCCATTGGTCAAGGAGAAGTACAAACGACACCAATACAGCTAGCTAATATGACCGCTGCTATTGCGAATAGAGGTTTTTACTATACGCCCCATATTGTAAAAAACATAAAAGGAGATACTTTGCCTAAAAAATTTACTACAAAAAGAGTAACCACAATTAGTCCAAAACATTTTGAGCCAGTAATTCAAGGGATGTATGATGTGTATGAAGAACCTAGAGGGACTGGTTATCGTTCAAGAATAAATGGTATAGAAATTTGTGGAAAAACGGGTACTTCGGAAGTGTATGGGAAAATTGATGGGGTCCGAACTCAGTTAGATGATCATTCTATTTTTGTAGCCTTTGCGCCAAAAGACAATCCTAAAATTGCAATTGCAGTTTTTGTAGAGCATGCTTATTATGGAGGGAGATGGGCTGCACCAATAGCGAGTTTGATGATTGAAAAATATTTAAAAGGTACTATCTCTAGAAAAGATTTAGAAGTGAGGATGTTAAACGGAAGTTTGCAACATGTGTATGATAGTTATATCAGCGGAGAGCCATTTGAAATAAACGGAAAAAGACCTAGATAATGCGTAACAAAGGAAATATATTAGTGCGTATTGATTGGTTAATGATATTAATCTATTTTGTGTTGGTGTTTATTGGTTGGTTGAATATTTATTCGGCATCTTATACTGAAGACACAACACTTAGTATGATGTCGCAACCTCATGGAAGACAACAGGTGTTTATAGGGTTGAGTGTTTTCCTAATCATATTAATTCTCTCCATAGAAGCTAAATTTTATGAACGGTTCTCTAGTGTAATCTATTTAGTTTCCTTACTCTCCTTAGTAGGGTTGTTTGTATTCGGGAAAAATATTTCTGGAGCAACATCTTGGTATTCTTTTGGAGGATTTAGTGTTCAGCCTAGTGAATTTGCTAAATTTGCTACTGCTTTAGCTTTGGCAAAGTTTATGAGTGACACACAAACTAATATTAAATTATTGGATCACTTACTTAAAATATTTGCAATCATATTTTTACCAGCATTAATTATTATACCACAACCCGACCCAGGAAGTGCGATGGTTTACGCAGCTTTTTTCTTTGTATTATATAGAGAGGGTTTATCTCCTATATATTTATTGCTAGGTTTTTCGGGTGCGGCACTATTTGTATTAACATTGGTTTTAGATCCGATGATAATATCAATTATTTGTGCAGTACTGGCTTTGTCTATTTATTTTAAGAACAGAAAGAAAAGGCAAAATAAGTTGTTGTATGTAGCGATTTTTACTGCTTGTGTTGGGCTATCGTATTCTGTAAGCTACATTTTTGATAATGTATTCAAACAACATCAAAGGGATCGTTTTAATATTGTTTTAGGAAAAACAGTAGATAATAAAGGAGTAGGGTATAATACTCATCAATCAGAAATAGCTATTGGGAATGGAGGATGGACTGGAAAAGGTTGGCTACAAGGTACTCAAACAAAAGGAGGTTTTGTTCCTGAACAGCATACAGATTATATTTTTTGTACTGTAGGCGAAGAATGGGGGTTTCTGGGGAGTAGTTTGGTTGTGTTTCTTTTTGTAGCATTGATATTAAGGGTGTTACATAGAGCAGATTTACAAAAATCAAAATTTAGTAGGGTATATGGCTATAGTGTAGCAGCAATACTATTCTTTCACTTTTTAATCAATATAGCAATGGTTATGGGGGTTTTTCCAACAGTAGGTATTCCGTTGCCGTTTTTTAGTTATGGTGGCTCTGGGCTCTGGGGGTTTACTATTTTATTATTTATTTTTATTAAGTTAGATGCAAATAGAATAAATGAATGGTAATATAGTTACCTGAAACTCCAGTTTTTATAAGTGATGTTCGCTTCTAGATTATTTTCTTTTTGATTTTCTAATTGTGAGAAAAAATCAATTCCAGTAAGTTGTTCAATTTTATCTACTGATACAACAAATTCATAAAGAGGTTTGTTAGATTCTTTATGAGGAATCAAGAAAGCAATTACTTTAGTTTTTCCTTTATAATTATCGAGTATTATTTTATAAAAGTAGTTTGGAACAGTTACGTTCTCTTTACCAATTGAATTTAACTGGTCTTCTAAGACACCTCCTGTAACTACATAGACGCCATTGTATTTATTTGCCCAATACCTTGTTTTTTGCTCTAATCGGTTCCAAACCCCTGCATTAAAATTATGTTTTTGCGGAGAGATATTAGAGGTTAAAAAAGTTTCATCATGAGCTTTTACAGAAAACTTTCTGTCTGCGGCAGGGCATAAATGACCTTTGTCATAACCAGAGTTCTTATAGTTTCTCCAATCTGCAGATTTAGTTTTTATGCTCTTATCCCTAATAAAATATGGTCTTTTGAAATTATTTTTTGAAAGTTGATCTTTCTTTAGTTCATAGGCTACCCATTCTGCTTGTTCATGGAGTTCGTTATACGATAATGAATAATAATCATGATGTACAATGTATCCAGTAGTTGATGTTGGTAGGTATGACGTATTTGTTTCTGAAGAAGGGCTTGCTTTTTCGTTATAATTTTCATTAGCTATTTTCTGATCTACTTTATCGTTCAAAAAGTAAAATGCAATGATGACAATAGCACTAAGTAGTGTGTAAACTTGCTTACGATTCATAAATTAATTCTTAACGTCTAAAGCATCTCTTAGTGCATTACCAATTAGCATAAATGCCATTACCAAACTCATTATTGCAATTCCCGGAATTATGGCTAAATATGGTTTTCCTAAAATAATGTATGAATAGTGGTCTTTAATCATTGCTCCCCAACTAGGTGTAGGAGGTTGAGCGCCAATCCCTAAAAAACTCAAGCCACTTTCAATTAGTATTGCTCCTGCAAAGTTTGCTGCGGATATAACTATTACTGGGGCTAAAATATTAGGTAATATATGTTTAAAAATAATTCTGAAATCAGTAAATCCGAGGGCTCTCGCTGCAGTTACGTATTGCATTTTTTTTACACCCAATACTTGCCCCCTAACAACTCTCGCAACTTCCACCCACATAGTAAGCCCAACAGCAATAAATACTTGCCAAAAGCCTTTTCCTAAGGCTAAAGTGATTGCAATTACTAATAACAAAGTAGGGATAGACCAAGAAATATTGATGATCCACATAATGAAAGCGTCAATTTTACCTCCGTAGTAACCAGCTAAGGCACCAGTAAATATTCCAATGACTAAAGAAATAAAAACAGCGATAAAGCCAATAAAAAAAGAAATTCGTGCTCCAATCAAAATTCTACTTAACAAGTCACGTCCGTATTTATCAGTTCCTAGGTAGAATTTTTTTTTGCTGATATATTGGTCTGTGATTTGATCCCAATCTGTATTATTAAATATAGCTATGCTGAATTTCTTTTCTAATTGAGTTCCTTCTACTTCAGAGTATGGGGTAATATAGAGTTGATTTTCATGAATCCTGTAACTTGAAATTGGAAGTTCAGTGCTTCGTGTTTTTGTCCCCAAAAAAAGTTTATCAATATATGATTGCTTGGAGTTGTTTTCTGAAGGTAACGTAAGTATCTGTGTTGTAAAACCAGGAGATTTAGAGTGGATAGACAAATGCATTTGATTTGCATTCTGTGAATTGTCTGGTGCAAATGCATAAGCGAAAACGGCAATGATTCCACAAATTATTATGTATCCCAAACTTAAAACGCCCCAAAAATTTCGTTTGAATTTTTGGAGCGCTAAACTACTTAGTGAGCTTGTTTTTTTTGACATAAAAGATTAGTCTTTTAATACTACTTTTTGTTTAACCTTGATATTGTTTACTTGTAAATCCTCTAAAACATTTACTGCTTCTTCAATATATACATCTTTTGCTAAATACTTGTGCCAAGTTTCTCGTTTTCTTCCTAAAATAGAATCTTTTTCTACTAAGCTAGTTTCATAGGGTAATGAGGTGAAGGATAAATTTGTTTTGTACTTACTTAATGCTTCAAATTGTTTACCAGCCTCCTTTATTTTTTCTTTTTCAGCTAAATAATCACTGTAATTTAATGAAGCTTCTTTTTCATCAGATTGTTTCTTTATCCATTTAGCTTGTTTTTCAATTAATTGTAATTGCGTGTTATTACTCATACGTGCATTACTTTTGCTAATGGTTTCTTCATAATTAATAAACCCGTCCCATGCGGTGTAATTTGCAGCGCTTATTTTATCCCATGGTAATGGATTGTCTTGGTCTTTCTCTCCCACATCTATAAAGCTATATCTGTCTACAACAACAACATCGCTTTTTACTCCTTCTAGTTGGGTAGATCCTCCATTAATTCTATAAAACTTTTGAGTTGTTAGCTTCAATGCGCCTACATCTCCAAATGTATTATTTCTCATAAACTTGTTCAAGTCCATAACGTTTTGAACAGTTCCTTTTCCAAAAGTTTGTGAGCTACCAATAATAATTGCTCGTTTGTAATCCTGTAGCGCAGCAGCTAAAATTTCTGAAGCAGAAGCAGATAACTCATTCACTAATATTACTAACGGTCCGTCCCAAACAATACTTGAATCAGTGTCTTTTAATACATCTTTTTTCTTTCCTGAAGATTTCACTTGAACAACGGGTCCTTCTTTAATAAAAAGCCCAGTCATATCTACAACAGTCTGTAGGGATCCTCCACCGTTATTTCTAAGGTCTATTACTAAGCCTTCCATCCCTTGCTTTTTCAAGCGAATGATTTCTTTTTTTACATCAGAAGATGCGTTTCTACTTTCAGAATAATCCTTAAAGTCAACATAAAACCTTGGAAGATTAATAATTCCGAATATTCTATTTTCTTTTTTGATTAGGGAGCTTTTTGCATAGGTTTCTTCTAGTTCAACTAAGTCTCTTTTAATTTGAATTACGGTTACTGTTCCATCTACTTTTCGGATGGTTAATTTTACTATTGTACCTTTAGGGCCTTTGATTAATTTTATAGCATTGTCCAAACGCATACCAACAATACTAGTAGCTTCTTGGTCTTTTTCTTGAGCAACTTTTAAAATAATATCACCAGCCTCCAATTCTTGTCCTTTCCAAGCTGGACCTCCTGAAATAAGCGACATAATTTTCACTTCATTATTTTTTTTCTGTAATCGTGCTCCTATTCCTTCCAATTTACCTGACATGTCTTGGTCAAAACGTTCTTTGTCTCTAGGAGCATAGTAAGCGGTGTGAGGATCAAACACTTCAACAATAGCGTTTAAGTAATTTGTAAACCAGTCTTTACGTTCCAAATCATCCATTAGAGCGTAATAATCTATCAAGAATTCTTTTGTTTTTTCTCGAGCTTCTTTTTCAGCTTCTTTTTTTGAAAGTTTTGGTTTAACTTCTTTTGTAGAAATACTGTCAATTACATCAGAATCACCTGATAATTCATCATCATAATTATCAATAGTAGAGTACTTTAATTGTTTTCTCCATCTATTTTTCATTTCTTTTTTTGAATTCACATACGGGTTTGTTTCATAATTCGTACTCATCAATTCAATTTTTGAATAATCAAATGGTTTTTCAATAATAGCTAATGACAAAGCTTCTCCTTCTTTCATTCGTTCCATTAATCTCCCATATGCTAAATTAAAAAAAGTCAAGTCTTTGTTTTTTATCTGATCATCAATCTGTGTTTTGTATTTTTTAAAATCGTCGATGTCTGATTGATAAAAGTATCTTTTTAATGGGTCAACAGAATTGATGAAATCGTCAAAAACTTGTTCTGAAAAGTCGTCATTTATGTCTTTAGGGCTGTAATGCCATTGATCTAAAACATAACTGATTAATTCAAGGAGTAATTTATCCTTATTAGGGTCATCAAAGGTTTTTGTAGTAAAACTGCAAGAAGTGATTGCAATTAAACATATTAGGATGGCTATTTTGAAATTCTTTATCATAAATCGTGTCATTAATACTGTAATATGTAAGTTAATGAAAATATCAAGCCAAAGTATCATGCGTATCCTTAAATTTTTCTTAAAAATAGAGTAGCAGTTTATCATTGCTATTTTTGTACTTTAGCATTTGAATAACAAATATAAAAAAATGAGCGACAAACCTCTTATTTTAGTGACTAATGATGATGGAATTACTGCTCCTGGAATTAGGGCTTTAATTGAAGTAATGAATGAACTGGGTGATGTTTGTGTAGTAGCACCTGATAGCCCGCAAAGTGGTATGGGGCATGCTATTACCTTGGATTCTACATTGCATATTGAAAAGTTGACAAAAAATGTGGAGAGACAAACAGAATATAGTTGTTCAGGTACTCCAGCTGATTGCGTGAAACTGGCTGTAAATGAGATATTAGAAAGGAAACCTGATTTATGCGTTTCAGGGATCAATCATGGTTCTAATTCGGCTATCAATGTAATTTACTCAGGAACTATGAGTGCAGCTATCGAAGCTGGAATAGAAGGAATTCCTTCTATTGGTTTTTCATTGGAAGATCATAGTTGGAATGCTGATTTTGAGCATCTAAAAAAATATATAAGGACAATTACTAAAAATGTACTTGAAAACGGATTGCCTGATGGAGTAGTGTTAAATGTGAACTTTCCGAAAGAAGCTATTAAAGGAATTAAGGTTTGTCGTCAAGCAAAAGCAAACTGGATTGAGGAGTTTGACAAAAGAACAAGCCCGCAAGGAAAAGAGTATTATTGGCTTACTGGAGAGTTTGTTAATTTAGATAAAGGTCAGGATACAGATTTATATGCTTTAGAAACAGGTTATGCTACAGTAGTACCTGTTCAGTTTGACTTAACAGCGCATCATTTTATACAAAATTTAAATACGTGGGATTTTGAAGATTAAACAAGAAGTTTTTAAAGGTTTTTTTACAGGTGTTATTTCAGCTGTTATAGGGGTTGTTATTTGTACATTTATATTATCAAAGGTTAAAGGAAAGGGGATTGAAACTACTTTTTTAATGTTCAAAGCAGAGGGACATTTATGGATGTTACTTGCTTTAGGAGCAATAGCGAATTTAATTGTCTTTTTTATATTTTTAAAAAAAGATTTAGACTACAGAGCTCGAGGTGTGCTTTTGGCAACTATGTTGGTTGCTTTTACAGCATATGCTTTTTATTTTTTGTAACTTGAAGAGAGTACAAATATCTAACGCGGATATAGAAAAAAGATGAAGTATTATATTATAGTAGGGGAGGCATCGGGAGATTTACATGCATCAAATTTAATGAAGGCTATACAACAAAAGGATGTACATGCTGAGTTTAGGTTTTGGGGAGGTGATTTGATGCAAAAAGTTGGAGGTACTCTGGTTAAGCATTATAGAGAGCTTGCTTTTATGGGCTTTGTAGAGGTGTTGATGAATTTACGTACCATTTCAAAAAACATTTCATTTTGTAAAAAGGATATAGCGGAATATAATCCTGATAAAATAATTTTTGTTGATTATCCAGGGTTTAATTTCAGGATAATGAAATGGGCTAAAGAACTAAAGTTTGAAACACATTATTATATATCTCCTCAAATATGGGCTTGGAAAGAAAATAGAATAAAGGCTATTAAAAGGGATGTGGATAGCATGTATGTTATTTTACCATTTGAAAAAGATTTTTACGAGAAAAAGCATAAATATCCTGTGCACTTCGTTGGTCATCCATTGTTAGATGCAATTGATGATAAAGCACTAGTTGATGAGTTTGAGTTTAGAAAAACACACAAACTAAGTGATAAGCCTATTATAGCTTTATTACCAGGGAGTAGAGCCCAGGAAATAAAAAAAATGTTGGCTATTATGCTTTCTGTAGTTGATGACTTTTCAGAATATGAGTTTGTAATTGCTGGGGCGCCAAGTCAAGATTTCTCTTTTTATGAGCAGTTTATCAATGATAGAAATATCAGTTTTATTTCAAATAAAACCTATGACTTATTAAGTTTGTCAACTGCTGCTTTGGTTACTTCGGGTACAGCTACTTTGGAAACAGCATTGTTCAAAGTCCCTCAAGTTGTGTGTTATAAGGGGAGTAATATATCGTTCCAAATAGCAAAACGGGTAGTGAATTTAGAATATATTTCGTTAGTAAATTTAATAATGGATAAGGAGGTTGTAAAAGAATTAATTCAAGATGATTTGAATGTCAAGAATTTAAAATACCACTTGACAAATATTTTAAATCCATCTTATAGAACACAAATGTTTAATGATTATTTTGAATTGGAAAAGCAATTAGGAGGAAGTGGAGCTAGTGAAAATACAGCAAAACTAATAACAGGTGTTCAATAATTATAGTTTATGAAAAAATATACATATTTATTATTAGTAATTTTAGTGCTAGCTTCTTGTAAAACGAAAAATCAAGTTGTTACTTCAAAGTCACCATCTAATACCCACAGATCAAAAACACATAAAACAACAAAGCCAATACCTAGTAATCGGAATAAAACTACGAAAGTCGTAAGTAAGAGGTCTAATGTTACAGTTACAAATAAAATTATTAGAAAAGCGTTAAGTTTTAAGGGTACGAAATATAAATATGGAGGTGTATCAAAAAGTGGGATTGATTGTTCAGGGCTTATGTTTACTTCGTTTAAATCTGCGAATATAGTGCTACCCCGTACATCAATTAACCAGTCTAAAAAAGGGGTCAAAGTGTCTAAGGAAAAAGCTCAGAAAGGTGATTTGGTGTTTTTTAAAACAGGTGGGAAAGGGCTTGTTAATCATGTCGGTTTAGTAGTAAGTGTTGACGGAAGAGATGTTAAGTTCGTACATTCATCTTCTTCTAGGGGGGTAATGATTTCCTCGTTAAAGGAAGGGTATTGGTTAAATGCTTTTTCACAGGTAAGACGTGTTAATATTTCTAATACTCAGGAGGTAATTTCTTCTGTTCCTAAATCTTTGTCAAAAGGAAATACTTACGTGGTAAAAAAAGGGGATACCTTATATGCAATTGCTAGAATGTATGCAGGTGTTTCGGCTTCAAATATCATAAATTATAATAAACTTGCTACTTCAAGCTTGTCGCCAGGGATGGTTCTTAAAATTCCCGTGGGAATATAATACTTGAAAGTAACGAAGGATAGTGATTTAAAAATACCCAAGAAAAGGTATTTTTTTGCGTGTGATAGTTTTGTACCTTTGAGTAGTCCATAAGATATTATGGATTAAGTAAGTTTTTTTGGGGTAAAAACCTCTGCTATATTTAGCAGAGGTTTTTTTATGAGTGTGCTTTAATGCTATATTAAAGTTAAACCTTTACTTTTTTATATTTTTCCAGACATGTATCTTTGCTGTATAACTTTGTGAAGCTAAGTACGAAGGATATTTGAAAGTGTTTATAAAACTAGGATAAAGAATATATATAGCAAAAGGAGCGTGTAGCTTGCTATTATTTTAAAATAGCGTGAGTTGTGTGTATTTGATGAAAAAAAGCCTCTTGATTGATCAAGAGGCTTTTTTATAGTATTAATTAAAAGTAACTACTAGTAGAAAGTAGCTCTGTTATCTTCAATTGTAGCTTTCTTTTTTAAAGCTTCCATTACTTTAGTACCAACAGCGTTAATATTGTTTGCAGGATCCTTAGCATATGCTTTGTATGAATCCATTTTTGGAGCTTCAGTATGTTTAGTTACTTCAATTTTGTAAACACCTTTATTACCATCAATTAAATTAGAAACTTGTCCGTTTTCTAATGCGAAAGCAGTACCAACAACTTTAGGTTCTCTACCAGCTCCGGCTAAAGTAGGATTACTCATACTTATTGCGTTAGCGGTTCTTACGGTTGTGTTGTTGTTTGAAGCGACGTCAGCTAGTGTTGAAGCAGATATTTTTGCTCTCAATTGTTTAGCTTTTTCTTCGTTTCTTAAAATAGGTAATACTTTAAAAGAAGCATCGTTTACAGACATTAATCCTTTTTCTTTCCTTCCAGTAACCTGTACAACAGCATAGCTACCATTAATGTCAAATCTCTTGATGTCTCCTATATTAGTATCTCCTTTAAACATCCATTGTACTATCTGACGCTGAGTTCCTTGTAGTCCAGGTAAGTTTTCAGATAAGTTTGTTATTTTGTTTACAGGACGTAAAGCATAATTTTTTTCTTTAGCCTTTTCATCAAAATTCCCGTTGTTTGCTTCAACTTCAAACTGACTTGCTTCAGCGTATAATGCGTCAATAGTTTTTTGAGTAGCTTCAATTTCCAGAGCTATTGTTGCTACTTGGTATTTGTTTTCTTCTTTAGTATCATCAATTTTAATAATGTGAAAACCAAAGTCAGTTTCAACTAATCCAATATCACCTTTTTTATTGTTAAATACATAATCGTTAAACTTAGGAACCATTTGTCCTTCGTAAAACCATCCTAAATCTCCTCCTTTAGTAGCAGATGGCCCATCAGAGTTTTCTGTAGCAAATGCTACAAAATCAGTTCCAGAAATTTTTGCTTTAGCAAGTAATTCATTTGCTAAAGTTTCAGCTTCTTCTTTAGTTCTTTTTACTTCTGGGTTAGCTCTTTGAGCTCCTTCATAAGCAATTAATGTATGACTTGCTTTTACAGATGGAGCTAACTTAGTACCTGTTAACTTCATTATTTTAGTAAATTCTCCAGCGGTATATGGTCCGTAAGTGTCTCCAATTGCCATAGAATCAACTAAAGCTTGAATAGGTGCTTCTAAAGTAGATTTTAATTTGTAAATACTATCGTATTTGATAGCTGAGTTTGCAGTTATATTTACAAAAGTTTCAAGATCAGTAGAAGTTTTTAATTCAGATAATAACTTGTTAATTTTAGTGTTAGCTTCATCTTCATCTTCTTTAGATGGTTTTTCCTCAAAATACACATACTGAACAGAAGCACTAGCTTCTTCTTCAAACTCATTTTTATGAGTATTGATATATCCTTGAATTTTATCTTTTGAAATAGTGATTGTAGAATCAGCAATTGATGTGAATGGTAAATACACAAATTTCATGTCAACCAAATCATTTTGCATTTTGTATGCTATTTCTCCTTCTTTTTCGGTTGGTAGTGACCCTGCTTTAATTAAAGCATAATACAGCTGTTGCTTTCCGTTAAAGGCAATGCTGTTTTCTTGGTCTTCCCAAGCTTTTGGGTTTGCTTCAACTTGAGTTTCAATAAATTCCTTTAATTTACCTTCGTCAAAAATACCTTCTTCATTTTTGAATTGAGCAAGATTTCCGTAGTTTCCTTTAAAAAGCTCCCACATTTGATCCTTTTCAACAGTAATCCCTAGTTTGTCTAGTTCTTCTTGAATAAGAATTCTGGTAACCTCTTGATTATAAACTTGACTTGCAACCTGCATAGTGCTTTGTTGCCCATTTGTTTGTCTAGTCTTAACTTGTTGAGCGAAGGCTTCATTGTAAATAACTTCGTCGTTAACTTTAGCTAAATATTCTTTGGTCCCACCATTTGCAAAAAAATCAATCAACTTAGTTGGATCAATTAGGAATGCAAATAATCCTAATGCTATAATGAATATTAAAAAAATTGATTGTTCTCGTATCTTGCTTAAGATTGCCATCTTGATTGTATTTTTAGTAAATTAAGAAAGCGAAAATAACGTTTTATTGTATAAAATAAAAGTAGTTTAAAGGAATTATTGTATAATTTATTTATGAAGGCTTTTAATGGTAAATTTCAAAGATAGAGAGTTGTTGCTTGAACCTTTAAAATGAGTTTATTCCTTGTAGTCAATTTCTAATTTTACGAGGTCTATTTTCGTGTTAGACGCTTCTAAGATTGTAAAGATAAAATTATCTATTTGAACCTTCTCTCCCTTGGTAGGAATTTCTTGAGTGATGTAAACAATTAATCCCCCGAGGGTTTCATATTGTTCAGCTTCTGGTAGATTTAGTTTAAATTTCTCATTGATATAATCTACGTCTTGCCTAGCAGAAAATTGAAAAGTAAATTCACTTAATTGATCTTCAATTAAAATGATGTTGTCGTGTTCGTCTTCAATTTCACCAAAAAGTTCTTCGATAATATCTTCTACAGTCATCATTCCGGAAGTGCCGCCATATTCATCCAAAACAACAGCAATGCTTTTTCTTTTTTTAATAAGTAAATCTAGGATGTTGTTTATCAACATTGTTTCTGGGACAAATTCAATTGGGTGGATAATGGACTTTATCGTCTTAGGTTTTTTAAACAAGTCAAAGGAGTGAATGTATCCAATAATATCATCAATAGTATCTTTGTATACTAGTACTTTTGTGAAGCCAGTTTCTGTGAACAGTTTTGTTAAATTTTTAATGTTTTCATGTAGTTCAACAGCAATAATTTCTGTTCTAGGCACCATTACTTCTCTAGCTTTTACCTCTGCAAATTCCAGTGCATTTTTAAATAGTTGTATTTCGGAATCTACCTCATCAGTTTTATCGACACTTTCCATTTGTTCTGTAATATAGTTTCCTAATTCGATTTTAGAAAAAGTTAATTGCAGTTCATCACCGTCTGTCTTAAAGAATTTTTTTAGTACAAAATCTGAAATGTACATCACAAACCAAGTGATGTTATAAAATAGATAATAGAAAACATAGGCAGGTAGCGCAAAAAATTTCAATAAAGTATTTCCGTAAATTTGAAAAAATACTTTAGGTAAAAATTCAGCAGTAACTAATATGACAAGAGTAGATAGAATTGTTTGAATAAGTAAGCCGAAGTTATCAACGATGTAGTTAAATTGTTCGTTTTGCTCAGAGATTGTTCCTTGTAGCCAATTCATTATAAAGTCCCCCATAAATAAACCGTATACAACTAATGCAACATTGTTTCCGACAAGCATTGTGGCAATGAATTTTGAAGGGTTTTCTGTTATTTTTGATAAAACCTTTGCTATAAGACCACCTTTTTTCTTTTCTAATTCGATGTGAATTTTATTAGAAGATACATAGGCCATTTCCATTCCTGAGAAGAATGCGGATAGCATGAGCATTATTATGATGATAGTTAATTCAAATAGCATTATGTAAATGTAATAAAAACTTTAGTGCGTACCAATGGTTAATTTAGATATGCTAACACTTGTGTAATAAAAAATCCCTTTAGAAACTCTAAAGGGATTTTATTGTATTTATAAAGTTGATTGCTAATCAATCCGATTTTTGGATTAACGTTGCTTTTTAAGTGTCTTTTTAACTTCAACTTGTTGGTAACATTCAAATACATCACCTTCTTTAAGGTCATTGTAATTTTTAATTTGAATACCACAGTCGTAACCTTTAGCAACTTCTTTTGCATCATCTTTGAAACGTTTTAATGCTGCTAATTCTCCATCAAATATAACTACTGAGTCACGTATGATTCGGATTTTACCGTTACGAAGTATTTTACCAGAAACTACCATACAACCTGCAATAGTACCTACTTTAGAAATCTTGAATAACTCACGAACTTCAGCAGTACCAGTGATTTCTTCTTTAATGTCAGGAGATAACATTCCTTCCATTGCATCTCTTAAGTCGTTTATT
>Ga0209395_1001482_pt1 | contig 32693 bp, 31 predicted proteins | sample GOMGulsemesocosm_3_FD_184635 | JGI IMG/M metagenome (GOLD analysis project Ga0209395, IMG submission 184635) | Methane-oxidizing microbial communities from mesocosms in the Gulf of Mexico - GOM9D Gulf of Mexico (SPAdes) (version 2) | ecosystem: Environmental > Aquatic > Marine > Cold seeps... | reverse complement strand
ATTTGCCATAATTTTTAATTTTAGTTTTTTTATTAAAACTTGTAGTCCGTACGGGAATCGAACCCGTGTTACATGGATGAAAACCATGCGTCCTAACCCCTAGACGAACGGACCATTACAACTTTGACATTTATTATATCGCCATTGCGGGTGCAAATATACAACGTTTTTGAAATACTGCAACACTTTTTTAATTTTTTTTAAAAAAATTAATATGCTTTCGCAAATAACACTTTTCTAGATGACGGATTCCCTGAAAACACACAGATTCCTTCTTCTAATTTTGCATCATTAGGGATACACCTAATCGTTGCTTTTGTAATTTCTTTTATCTTATCTTCTGTTTCTTCCGTACCGTCCCAATGCGCTAAAACAAAGCCTCCTTTATTCTCAATAACATCTTTAAACTCATCAAAAGTAGTTACCTCTGTTGTATGCGCAGTTCTGTGCTCAATTGCCCTATTAAAAAGGTTCTCTTGAATCTCTTCCAATAAATTCGCTATATAATCAACTACATCATCTTGTGATACAGATTTTTTATCCAACGTATCTCTTCTAGCAACCTCTACGGTGTTACTCTCTAGATCTCTTGACCCAATTGCCATTCTTACAGGAACTCCCTTTAATTCATATTCTGCAAACTTAGCTCCTGGTCGAAACGTGTCTCTATTGTCAAATTTCACAGAAATCCCTTTCTGCCTCAATTCCTTCACAAAAACTTGTACTCTTGCTGAAATAGCTTCTAATTGGTCATCTCCTTTATATATCGGAACAATCACAACTTGTATTGGCGCTAATTTTGGAGGCAACACCAATCCGAAATCATCAGAATGTGTCATAATCAACCCTCCAATTAAACGCGTTGACACCCCCCAAGAAGTTGCCCAAACATATTCTTGCTTCCCTTCTTTAGACGTATACTTCACATCAAATGCTTTTGCAAAGTTCTGCCCTAAAAAATGAGAGGTCCCTGCTTGTAAGGCTTTACCATCTTGCATTAACGCTTCAATAGTATATGTTTCTTCTGCTCCTGCAAAACGTTCACTTTCAGACTTTGCTCCTTTCACAACAGGCATTGCCATAAAGTTCTCTGCAAACTCAGCATACACCTCTTGCATTTGTTTCGCTTCAGATACTGCTTCATTTTTAGTGGCATGTGCAGTATGCCCTTCTTGCCATAAAAACTCTGCAGTTCTTAAAAATAAACGCGTACGCATTTCCCAACGAACAACATTAGCCCATTGATTTATTAATAGTGGTAAATCTCTATAGGATTGAACCCAGCCTTTATAGGTATTCCATATAATTGCTTCAGAAGTTGGCCTAACCACCAATTCCTCTTCTAATTTAGCATTGGGATCTACAATTAGCTTCCCTTTATTATCTGGATCATTTTTTAAACGATAGTGCGTTACAACAGCACATTCTTTTGCAAATCCTTCAGCATTTTTCTCTTCTGCTTCAAACAAACTCTTAGGTACGAATAAAGGGAAATAGGCATTTTCATGCCCTGTCTCTTTAAACATTCTATCTAATTCTGCTTGCATTTTCTCCCAAATAGCATATCCGTAAGGTTTAATAACCATACATCCTCTAACAGCTGAGTTTTCAGCTAAATCAGCTTTTACAACTAATTCGTTGTACCATTTAGAGTAATCTTCTTCTCTCTTTGTTAACTTCTTACCCATATATTAAAAGTTTGGCATAAAACTTGTTATCTTTAATGTGGATTAAAATCCAGCACAAAACTAATGCAAAAAGATTAGTACCCCAATCAAAGTGTAATTTTTTTGCAAACATTATTAATCTATCAATTAATACGTCATGAAACTGAATAACTTTACTAAGAGAAATTACTACTCCTTATATGTTACACTTTTATCTACAGTGTTCTTCATTTCATGTGGCACTTACCAAAGTGTATATACAAATGATGGAATTTATGATGACGAGCCTATTGAAGAAGAGGTAGTTATAGTCAAATCAAACAGAGATTCAAAAAAAGTTGAAGACAACTATTTTCAACGCGAATTAGACAAACTGAATAGTAACATCGACAACGAAGATATTTTCACAGATGTTGATGATTATAACTCTTACGACAATGTAGAAGATGACTATTCTTATGATGATAATGATCCATGGGGCTATTCTTCAGATGAAAATATAGTAGTAAATATAAATTTTAATAATAGGTATTGGAATAACTGGAATTATTACGGATATAACAACCATTGGAGGTATAGATGGGGGTTTAGACATGGATATTACGGAAACTACATGTATCAACCGTATTATTATGGATATTACCACAACAATATTCATTATGGTTATTATTATTCACCATACTACCATGTACCAAACTACCGGAATATTAACTATTACAACAATAGGTACAATAGAAATTACACCTATACTAAACGCAATACTAGCTATCGAAACTCTACCACTAGAAGAAATACAACATACAATAATAAAAGATCAAGCATTTCTTCAAACCGCAGGTCATCAACAATAAACAGTAGAGTAAGAACCGACTACAGAAACAGAAATTATAACACCACAAGGAGAAGAAACAATGCTACTAGCGATAGGTCTACGAAAGCTAGAAGACAATCTTCATCTACGAGAACTACAGGAAAAAGAAGATCTTCATCCTCAACAAGAAGTTCCAATAATAAAAGCTACAAAAGAAGCTCATCAAACTCAAATAGATCATATAAATCAGCTTCCTCATCAAGAAGAAGCTCCTCTTCAACAAGAGGATCTAGATCTTCTAGAAAAAGAAGAAATTAACATAACATAACATAATTTACCATGAAAAAAGTTACATTACTTGTACTCTTTTGTGCAATATCTTTGCCTAATTTTTCACAAAGTTTAGGCTACCAAGACTTAGCTTTATTGTTTTCTAAAGACAACAATACAGGTACCGCAAGGTTTAACGCAATGAGCGGGGCATTTGGAGCCTTGGGAGGAGATGTCTCTGCCATTAAAATAAATCCAGCCGGAGCTTCCATCTTTAAAACCAGTTTATTTTCAGTTTCTGCAAATTCTAGAACCACCGACATTGCATCTAATTATTATGGAAATAACAGTACGACACAAGAAGAATATTTTGATTTCTCACAAGCAGGAGCAGTATTTGTGTATAAATCATATGTCAATAGCGATTGGTCTAAATTCGCATTTAGTTTCAACTACTCCATCAGAAACAATTACAATAACAATTTTTTAAGTAGTGGAAATAGTGGACTTGCTACTTTTACCGAATTCCCACTTGATACTGGAACCCCTGTAACTCAATATACGAATGCAGATTCTCAAAGATTTTCAAACACCACTAGGGGAGAATTAGCAGAATACAACTTTGCCTTTTCTGGAGTGTACCAAAATGATTTACATTTAGGAATAGCCGTGAATACCTATGATTTAAAATTCTCCCAACGTACAACTTTAAGGGAACAAAACAATGACGGAAGCGGAAACGTATTAGATGCCAAGTTTTATCAAGAAAACATCACAACTGGTACAGGTTTTTCATTAAGCGCAGGAGCCATATACAAAGCGTCTAAAAACTTGCGTATTGGCTTTTCTTACCAATCTCCTACTTGGTTTACAGAAATGAATGAAGAAAGTAACATTTTAAATAATGATGGATTCTTTGGAGACACTGAAATTGAAGTAACAGGAAGTAACATTATCTATGACAATACAGCAGGAAACAACTTTCCTGTTCAAGGGTTTTCATATAAATTAAAAACACCTGCAAAAACAACAGCTAGTATCGCATACATCTTTGGAAGCAACGGATTAATTAGTGCTGATTACACGATTAACAGGTATAAACAAATGAAGCTATCTAATGCTGATTTCACCACAGAAAACCAATTCTTTAACAACCAGCTAAGAAATTCATACACTTTAAATATTGGATCTGAATGGCGTTTTAAAGCATTGAGCCTACGTGGGGGCTATCATCTTGAGCAAAGTCCAGATGCTTTAGCTTTTAAATCCGACAATACAACGGGATATTCTTTTGGTGCTGGTTATAGTTTTGGAAACACCAAATTTGATGTTGCTTATCAAAACAAATCAAACACTCAACAATACGACTTCTACCCTCAATATGATCAAGTAAATGCCACTGAATTAACTATTGATAACAGAATTATAACCGCAACTCTTACCATCAATTTATAAAAGCATCTACAAAAAAATAGCAAAGACCTCAAAGGAAATAAACCTTTGAGGTCTTTGCTATTCATTCATATTTTTACCTTAATTTTGCGGAGCATTTGTTCCTTAAATCCAACAGAACAACTTAAACAATATTATGAGCGAAATTTCAATTTCAATTCAGAATACAAACAATGATACTATTGTAAAATTCACAAGTAATACTATCTTAATTAACGGTGGAAGTTACGAGTACAATAATATAGATGATGCCAAGAATGCGCCCTTAGCACAGCAATTATTTTATTTACCATTTGTAAAAAAGGTTTTTATTACTGCTAATTTTATCGCAATTCAAAAGTATGATATTGTAGACTGGGCGGATGTTCAAGAAGAAGTACGCGAACAAATTGAGGCGTATTTAAAGGATGGAAATCTTGTTGTTCAAGAAGAGACAACCAAAAAGAAAGCCATTGAAGTGTATGCTGAAGTAACTCCAAATCCCTCAGTAATGAAATTTGGAACTACACAATCTCTTACAACAACAGACGTTGAGTGTAAAAATATTGATGAAGCCAATGAGACATCTCCATTAGCTCAAGCACTATTTCATTTTCCTTTCGTAAAAGAAGTCTTCATTTCTGAAAACTACATATCTATTACAAAATTCGAAATGGTCGAATGGAATGAAATTCACCCAGAAATAAGAGAATTTATTCGAAAATACCTACAAGAGAACAAAACAATCATAAAACAATTACCAAAAGAAGAGGCTTCCGCAAAGGAAATTACACCAGCACCTAGTGAAAACTTAGACGAAACTTCTGCAAAAATTGTAAGTATCCTAGATGAATACATCAAACCCGCAGTTGCTTCTGATGGTGGAAATATTGCTTTTAGATCTTACGACCCAGAAAGTAAAATTGTAAGCGTTATTCTACAAGGCGCCTGTAGCGGCTGTCCTTCATCAACAATTACCTTAAAAAACGGAATTGAGACGATGTTAAAAGACATGTTACCAAATAAAATAAATGAAGTTGTAGCAATTAACGGATAAAATTATGTCAGCAGAACACATTAAACCCTATAAAGACTCAGACAAAGGAAAGAAAGAGCAAGTAGCACAAATGTTTGATACTATTTCTAAAAATTATGATGGTCTAAACCGAGTTATCTCTTTTGGAATTGATGTTAAATGGCGTAAAAAAGTAGTTGCAATTATTGGCAAAAATAACCCAAAACAAATTTTAGACATTGCTACTGGGACAGGAGATTTAGCCATAATGATGGCTGAATTAAATCCAGACAGGATTGTTGGATTAGATATTTCTGCAGGAATGCTAGAAGTTGGAAAGCAAAAAATTGCAAAAGCAACTTTATCTGATATGATAGAAATGACTGTTGGCGATTCTGAAAACATGCCTTTTGACAATAATACATTTGACGCAATTACAGTTTCTTTTGGTGTTCGAAATTTTGCAAATCTCGATAAAGGATTAAAAGAAATTAAACGTGTTTTAAAACCTGGCGGAACTTTTGTTGTTTTAGAAACCTCTGTACCAACTAAATTTCTATATAAGCAAGGGTACCGTTTTCATACATCGGTAATTTTACCAATTATTGGAAAACTATTTTCTAAAGACAAAGTTGCGTATTCATATTTATCAGAATCTGCAAATTCTTTTCCTTTCGGAGAAAAATTCAACAATATTTTACTAAAAAATGGGTTTACTACAGCAACAGATAAACCAGTAACTTTTGGAGTAGCCTCTATTTACACAGCTACGAAGTAAAAATGAAAAAACAACAACTTGTATTTATAGCTTTATTAATTTTTGCCTCAAACACCGTATTTGGGCAAGCAGATAGAGTTATAAATAAACCTAACTTCGATAAAATAAAATTGCACTTTGGTTTTTACCTAGGACTAAATCAAAATGATTTTAAGGTCAATTACAAAAACAGCAACTACGCAAACCCAAATGTAAGCATAACACCAACAAGCGGCTTTAACGTAGGCTTGATTGCTGACTTACGCATACACAAGAACATCAATCTTCGTTTTGAACCAGGATTGGTTAGCAACTCTAAAGTTTTAGCTTTTACACATATCAACACTAAAAGAGACAGTATACGAGAAATAGGCTCTACCTATTTACACCTACCTTTATTATTAAAATTTAGCACAGACAGAATGGATAATGTAAGGCCTTATGTTTTAGCTGGACTTTCTTTGGATTATAATTTTTCTAGTAATCAGAAAAACGCGAATGACAATTCTGGTGGTGAATTTAGAATGAAAGCTTTTAACTATATGTACGAGGTTGGAATCGGAATAGACATCTACCTAAATTACTTCAAATTTTCTCCATCAATTAGAGGTGTCTTTGCCATAAATAATGAATTAGAATACGATGCAGATTCAAATAGTCAATGGACAGCTCCAATTCACTTTTTAGGAACTCGAGGCATCTCTCTAAACTTCTCTTTTGAAGGCAATTAAACTCTTTTAAACTCACTTATCAAAATCGCAGTTGCTGTAGCAACATTTAAGCTTTCTGTTTGTTGCCCCTCTCCAAACCTCGGAATCGAAATTTTAGAATTTATTATTTCTCTAATTTCATCAGAAATTCCATTTGCCTCATTTCCCATGATTAAAATTGCCTCTTTAGGCAACTTACTTTCATAGACATTTTCACCATCCATATCTGCTATAAAACTAGGTAATGCTGTATCTTTTATAAACGGAACTAAATCTTTATATACAATATTCACTCTTGTTAAAGACCCCATAGATGCTTGCACAACCTTCTGATTAAAACAATCTACAGTGTTTCTTGAGCACACCAACTTAGAAACCCCAAACCAATCACACAACCGAATAATTGTTCCTAAATTGCCTGGATCATTAACTTCATCTAAAGCGACAATTAGCCCTTTATCTATTGCTGAATTTGTTTCAGGAATTTTAAACAACCCTAACACTTTATTTGGAGATTTTAGCTGACTTATTTTCTTTAATTCAACATCTGAAACAAGCACTAATTGCTCATTACTCAAATTACAACTATAATCCTCAGTTACAAACAGCTTCTCAATTTTAAAATTCGAACTCAGTAGCTCCTCTACAACTTTAACACCTTCAGCAACAAATAATTTATGTTTTTGTCTATACTTTTTTTGCTGTAAACTTGTTATAAGTTTTATATGATTTTTTGATAAATTCATTAATTAATTTTAAATTAGAAAACCCGTCTAAAAATAGTACTTTTGGAACGAGTAATAGTCTGTACAAAGCTAATGAAAAAAGTTTCTTTTTATTTTTTTATAATATTAATAATCTCTTCCTGTAATTCTGTTAAAAGAGTTCCAGAAAAAGAGCAATTACTAAAAACATCTACAATAATTGTTGATGGCAAAAAAAACAGGAATCTTCAGTTAAACGATTATGTAATCCAAAAACCAAATTCAAAACTATTAGGAATACCTGTATCAGTGTATTTTCATAACATTGGCAACCCAAACGCACCTAAAACTCCAAAAGAATGGGGCGTACAAAACCCCAAAAAGTATAACTTTTTTAAAAAGTTATTTTCAGAAAAACAGAGTATTGGTGTTGCTAATTCAACCATAAAACTCAATAATTGGTTTCTAAAAAATGGGGAACCTCCCGTTATTATTGATGATTTTAAAACAAGTAAAACGGTTAAAACCTTACACACTTATTTTAAAACTATTGGATTTTGGAACAATACAGTAGTCGCGGTAAAAGATTCTTTAAAAGGAAAAAAAGCAGCAATCACATATCACATAACAAAAAACAAGCCTATATTTCTAGACTCTTTATTAACCAACATCCCATCTCCAACGTTAAAAGCAATTTATCTAAGTGACACCACAAATACTTTCTTAAAAAAAGGAGATCAATTCAATCAAGACAACTTTGAAAAAGAAGGGAATAGGATCATTAAACTATTCAGAAATTCTGGTATCTATAGCTTCTCTGATAGCTACCTCTATTTTAGTGTCAATGATACGGATACATTAACTCAAAAAACGAATGTAATCACCACAATTGCAGAAAACGCAATTGAAACCACTAATAAAATAGAAAGGATTCCATTTCAAATACAAAAAATTAGCAAGGTAAACGTCTATACGGATTACACATTTAATAAAGAGAATGAACCTTATTTAGATTCAATCTCCTATAATGGAATTACATTTATAGCACATGAAAAGATTAAATACAATCCAAAATACCTAGCCCAATCAATATTTATTAGAGCGAATCAAATATATTCAGACACGCTCCGAAATCTTACTCGAAGTCATCTAAAGTCTTTAAACAATTTCAAGGCGATTAGTGTTAATTACCAAACTATTCAAGATTCATTATTAGTCGCAAACATAAGATTGACACCACAAAAAAAATACTCAATTGGTGCGGAGACAGAACTTACGCATTCTAACATCAGAAAACTTGGAATTTCTGGAAAACTCTCTGTCACCAATAGAAATTCATTTAAAGGTGCTGAATTATTTAAATTCTCTTTTACAGGTTCATTTTTTAACACATCGACCCAACCAGGAAGCAATAGCGGTTTCTTTAATGCTTGGGAGTTAGGTGTAGATCTTTCTTTAGAAATACCAAGATTTTCTGCTCCGTTTGGTTTAAATAAACTTGTCCCAAAAGAAATGTCTCCCAAAACATTAATCTCTATTGGTACAGGAATTCAAAAAAATATTGGTTTAGATAGACAAACTATAAATGCAAATATTAATTATAGCTGGAAATTTAACCAGAGAAAATCCATTAACTTTGAGCTATTTAATGTACAGTATATTCGAAATTTAAATAATGCTGAATATTTCAATATTTATAGCTCTGAATACAATAAACTTACCCCCATAGCTGCTGCATATAATAATTTCAACTCAACAAATCCGACCATTCCGCAGTTTGCATTAACAACATCTAATGCTCCAGAGTTTATGAACCTGGTCAAAAATGATCGTGATTTTCAGACAAACAATCCTACTGACTATAGCAATAGTTTAAATGTAAACAACAGATATACGATCATTACTTCAAATTTTATAATCCCTACAATTGCATACACTTACACTTACAACAACCAAAAAACATATAAAGATAATAATTTCTCATTCTTTAAAGCTAGAATTGCCAATGCAGGAAATTTAGTTTCCTTATTAAGCAATCAGAAAAATAAAAACGACGTAAAAACCATTGCAGACACACCAGTTGCGCAATATTTTAAAGTTGATCTTGAATACAAAAAATTCTGGAATGTCTCTAGAAGTTCTGTATTAGGATTCAGATCATTTTTAGGAGTTATTATTGCCTATGGGAATTCTGGAATTCCATTCACCAAGAGCTATTTTGCTGGAGGTTCAAATGACATCAGAGCTTGGAAAACTTATGAACTAGGTCTAGGTTCTTCTCCTCCAGGTTTAGAATACAACGTTGGTAACTTTAAGTTTTTAACGAGTCTTGAATATCGATTTGATTTAATCGGTAGTTTAAAAGGGGCCTTATTTATTGATGCCGGGAATATTTGGGATATTTCTAATTCAAGTTTCACCGATGAAAAAGCTAAATTTGATAGCTTGTCGTCATTACAACAAATTGCCGTTGGGTCTGGATTTGGAGCCAGATACGATTTCAATTTTTTAATTTTACGTTTAGACATAGGACTTAAAACTCACGAACCTTATTTATCAGGCAGTAAATGGTTTAAAAACTTCAATCTGAACAATGCTGTTTACAATATCGGAATCAATTATCCTTTTTAAATTAATATCTAGGCGATAACGTTTTCGTTATTTATAGCCAAAAAGGCGATCCATTTATTTAAAAAATGCCTAGTTTTGTGTTAACAAATTTTTTGTAAAATCAAACAACACTACATGAATCATATAATAAAACCAGGAGTTGCAACAGGAGATGCAGTTCAAGAAATTTTTAAATTAGCAAAAGAAAAAAAATTCGCACTTCCAGCTGTTAATGTTACTGGATCTACTACAGTAAATGCCGTATTAGAAACTGCTAAAGAATTAAACGCTCCAGTAATAATTCAGTTCTCTAATGGTGGGGCTTATTATAACGCAGGGAAAGGCTTGTCTAATGAAAATGAAAAAGCGGCTATTGCAGGAGCTATTGCCGGGGCCAAACATGTACATTTAATGGCAGAAGCGTATGGTGTTGCCGTGATATTACATACAGATCATGCAGCAAAAAAATTATTGCCTTGGATTGACGGTTTATTAGATGCTAGTGAAAAACATTTTGCAGAAACAGGAAAATCTCTTTACAGTTCTCATATGATTGATTTATCTGAAGAACCAATTGAAGAAAATATTGAAATTTGTAAACAATACCTAGCTAGAATGAGCAAAATAGGTATGACTTTAGAAATTGAATTAGGTATTACAGGAGGAGAAGAAGATGGTGTTGACAATACTGATGTAGATGTTTCAAAATTATATACACAACCAGAAGAAGTTGCATTTGCCTACGAAGAACTACTAAAGATAAGCCCTAAATTTACTATCGCGGCCGCATTTGGTAATGTACATGGAGTGTACAAACCAGGAAACGTAAAACTAACGCCAAAGATTTTAAAAAATTCACAAGAACATATCTCAGAAAAATACCAGGTTCCTCATAACACCATTGATTTTGTATTTCACGGTGGCTCTGGTTCTACTTTAGAGGAAATCAGAGAAGCGATAGGCTATGGTGTTGTTAAAATGAATATTGACACTGATTTACAATTCGCTTTTACAGAAGGAGTTAGGGATTATGTGAATGATAAGAACGCGTATTTAAAAACACAGATTGGAAATCCAGAAGGTGCCGAAATACCGAATAAGAAATATTACGACCCTAGAAAATGGATGAGAGCTGGCGAAGTAACCTTTAAAAATCGTTTAAAAACTTCATTCGAAGATTTAAACAATGTGAATACTCTTGCTTAATCCATAAGATAGTTTAATTTAGCCGATAATTATAAAATTTAAAACAACTACATAATATGGCTTGGTTTAAAAGAAAAGACAAAGGAATTCACACTCCGACTGAAGACAAAAAAGACACTCCTAGAGGTTTATGGTACAAAACGCCTAGTGGTAAGATCATAGATACAGAAGAGTTAAAAAGCAACTTATATGTGAGTCCAGAAGATGGTTACCATGTAAGAATCGGAAGTAAAGAGTATTTCGATTTATTTTTTGACAACAATGAATTTAAAGAACTAAACGAAAAACTAACTTCGGTTGACCCTTTAAAGTTTGAAGACACTAAAAAGTATCCAGATAGATTAAAAGCTGCTAAAGAGAAAACGAACTTAAATGATGCTGTTCGAACAGCGGTTGGTAAATCTTTAGGGAAAGACTTGGTAATTGCTGCAATGGATTTTTCATTTATTGGGGGATCTATGGGATCAGTTGTTGGAGAAAAAATAGCAAGAGCTATTAATCATTCAATTGAAAACAAAATACCATTTTTAATGATTTCGAAATCTGGTGGGGCACGTATGCAAGAAGCATCTTTATCATTAATGCAATTGGTAAAGACTTCTTCTAAACTAGCACAATTGGCAGAAATTAAAATTCCGTACATTTCATTATGTACAGATCCAACAACAGGTGGAACCACTGCTTCTTACGCAATGCTAGGAGATATTAATATTGCAGAACCCAATGCTTTAATTGGATTTGCTGGGCCTAGAATTGTAAAGGACACCACTGGTAAAGAATTACCAAAAGGCTTTCAACGATCAGAATTCTTATTAGAACATGGGTTCTTAGATGGAATTTACGAACGTAAAAACTTAAAAGAACAAATCAACTTGTATATAGATTTAATTCAAAATCTACCAGTTAGAAAATAAAAAAAGAGCCTTCGGGCTCTTTTTTGTTTAATTCCTTTTAAACCAATCATTTATTCCATCTATTTGATTTCGAAATTGCCCTATAAATTCGCTTCAGAAATAAAAATTAATGTATATTTGCAGCTTCAATGAAAAAATCATTGATATACATAAAAATCATTTAAATCAATATTGGCATGTATTTAACAAAAGAAGTAAAAGAGAATATCTTTTCAAAACACGGTAAGTCTTCAACAGACACTGGTACATCAGAAGGACAAATTGCATTGTTCACTTTTCGAATCAACCACTTAACAGAGCACTTAAAAAAGAATCGTAAAGATTACAACACAGAGCGTTCACTAGTTAAATTGGTAGGTAAGCGTAGAAGCTTATTAGCATACTTAAAGAACACTGAAATCAATAGATATCGTGCGATTATCAAAGAATTAGGACTTAGAAAATAAAACCTAACAACAAAAAGAGGCTCTATAAACGTGCCTCTTTTTTATTACGATAAATTTCTTGTAGCTTGCTACAAATTAAAATTTATCTTTCCTGCTAAAGCAGGGATCTAAAAAATATTCAATTCTACTTAACAAATAGAATTTATATATAAAAATTCAAAATTAGTAACAGCAATTTTGATTTTCCATTGGAAGTAAAGCAACAACAAAACAACAAACAACACAACAAAAAAACAAAGTATCAACTTAGAATTAAAATTTTATGATTCCAAAAGTATTTAACGAGGTAATAGACCTTGGAGATGGAAGAACCATCTCATTAGAAACCGGTAAGTTAGCAAAACAAGCACACGGTTCAGTTGTTGTAAGAATGGGAGACGCAATGTTATTGTGTACAGTAGTTTCTAACTACAAACAAAGTCCTGTAGATTTTTTACCATTAACGGTAGACTATAGAGAAAAATTTGCTGCTGCAGGAAGATACCCTGGTGGTTTCTTTAAGAGAGAAGCGAGACCAAGTGATGGAGAAGTATTAACAATGCGTCTTGTTGACCGTGTTTTACGTCCATTATTCCCAAAGGATTACCATTCAGAAGTACAAGTAATGATTCAGTTAATGTCTCATGATGAAAATGTAATGCCAGATGCACTAGCAGGTTTAGCAGCGTCAGCAGCAATACAGCTAAGTGACTTTCCTTTTGAATGTCCTATTTCTGAAGCACGTGTTGCAAGAGTAAACGGAGAATTTGTAATCAATCCAAGTAGAGCTCAATTAGCAGATGCTGATTTAGATATGATGATTGGTGCTTCTGCAGATTCTGTGATGATGGTAGAAGGAGAAATGGATGAAGTTTCTGAAGAAGAAATGGCAGACGCAATTAAGTTTGCTCATGAATCTATTAAGATTCAATGTGCGGCTCAAGTTCGTTTGGCAGAAGCTTTCGGTAAGAAAGAGACAAGAGAATACGAAGGAGAAAGAGAAGATGAAGAATTAGCTTCAAAAATACATGACCTTAGTTACGATAAATGTTACGCTATCGCTAGAAAAGGAACTTCAAAAGCTGAGCGCAGTGCTGCTTTCTCAGAAGTAAAAGAAGAAGTAATAGCTTCATTTACCGAAGAAGAATTAGCTGATTACGGAGACCTCATCGGAAAATATTTCAATAAAGCTCAAAAATCTGCTGTTCGTGAATTAACGTTAGCTGAAGGTTTACGTTTAGACGGTCGTAAAACTGATGAAATCAGACCAATCTGGTGTGAGGTAGATTATTTACCATCTACACACGGTTCATCTATCTTTACAAGAGGTGAAACGCAAGCATTAGCAACGGTAACACTTGGAACATCAAGAGAAGCTAATAAAATTGACATGCCATCTTACGAAGGAGAAGAGACTTTTTACCTACACTACAACTTCCCTCCTTTTTGTACAGGAGAAGCTAGACCTTTAAGAGGAACCTCTCGTAGAGAAGTTGGACATGGTAATTTAGCACAACGTGGATTAAAAGGAATGATTCCAGATGATTGCCCTTATACTGTAAGAGTAGTAAGTGAAGTATTAGAATCTAATGGTTCTTCTTCTATGGCAACAGTTTGTGCTGGTACAATGGCATTAATGGATGCCGGTGTTCAAATGACCAGACCTGTTTCGGGTATTGCAATGGGGTTAATTTCTGATGGTGATCGTTACGCAGTATTGTCTGATATCTTAGGAGACGAAGATCACTTAGGAGACATGGACTTTAAAGTAACAGGTACTTCTAAAGGAATTACCGCCTGTCAAATGGATATTAAAGTAAAAGGATTGTCTTACGAGATTTTAGTGAATGCATTAAAGCAAGCTCGTGAAGGTCGTTTACACATTTTAGGAGAATTGACTAACACTATTGCTTCAGCTAATGAAGAAGTGAAGTCTCATGCTCCAAAAATGATCAATAGAAGAATTCCTAATGAACTAATTGGTGCATTTATTGGACCAGGAGGTAAACATATTCAAGAGTTACAGAAAGAAACAGAAACTACAATAGTAATTACTGAAGACGCTGAAACTGAAGAAGGTATTATCGAGATTTTAGGTACTAAACCAGAAGGTATCGAAGCTGTAATTGCGCGTATTGAATCGATGATGTTTAAACCACAAGTTGGTAGTGCATACGAAGTAAAGGTTATTAAAATGTTAGATTTTGGTGCCGTAGTAGAATATGTAGAAGCTCCAGGAAACGAAGTTTTATTACACGTAAGTGAATTAGCTTGGGAACGCACAGAAAACGTATCTGACGTTGTGAAAATGGGTGATGTTTTTGATGTAAAATACTTTGGATTAGACCCAAGAACTCGTAAAGAAAAAGTTTCTCGTAAAGCATTGTTAGAAAAACCTGAAGGATATGTCGCAAGACCACCAAGAGATAACAACAGAGGTAGAGATAATCGCAGTCGCGACAACCGTAGAGACGATAGAAAACCTAGAGAAAAAAGAGATTAATCTTATTTATATTTCTTTATAAAACGAAAAGCACCTAATTTTTTATTAGGTGCTTTTTTTATACCAGTCTTTTATTTACAGTTTTTGAATTCTATATAACTCTGTACGTAGCGCCTTTCCTTCTTTGTCAAACCTACGAATCAATAAATAACATTTTACAACAAACAGTGTACTCAAAGTAAGACCCCCTATTAAGTACCAATAAACAACGGTATTAACAGTTGAACACAAAAAATATAACCCAAAAAAAATTGGAATTAAAAAAAGTAATGCATAATAGCATTCTTTTAAAATTGATCCTATTTTTTTCCGTTTTAAGATTCCTGCTTCCAATTTCTTAATTCTCGTCTTTTTATCTGTAAGCATGACAACACTGTTTATAATGAAACACTTGAACCTTCATTTACCCTACCTAAGAAACAAAATTATAGATTGTTAATTCTTTTTTCAAACTTAGCCTTGCCATTCTTTTTAGATTTATTTTCTTTGTATCCCACTTATGAAAATTCAACGAATTATATATTTATCACTTGGAAGTAATCAAGGAAATAAACTTGAGCACCTTCAAAATTCTATAAACTTAATTGCTCAAAAAATTGGTGCAATATTAAGCATAGGTGACATATACAAAACCCCAGCTTTAGGGTTTAAAGGAAATGATTTTTTAAATACTTGTGTAAAGGTAACCTCATACTTACCACCTGACACCTTAATAAAAAGAATTCTTGATATAGAAAAACAATTAGGAAGAGTTCGAGCAACCACAGATAATTATGCCAATAGAACCATTGATATAGATGTATTGCTTTTTGATGATGAAATTATTTTCTCAAAAGAACTAATTGTTCCTCATCCAAGAATGTTAGATCGCAAGTTTGTTTTATTCCCTCTTAGTGATATTGCAAGAAACACCATGCACCCTGTTGAAAAAAAACAAATAAGCAAATGTTTAGAAAATTGTTCTGACATTTCTGCTATTGAAAGAACTTCGATGACTTTAACACGTCCAATCCCATTAACAGAAAAGTATAATTATATAGCTATAGAGGGTAACATTGGTGCCGGTAAAACAACCTTAGCAAAAATGATGTCTGATGAGTTTAACGCAAAAATTGTACTTGAGCGTTTTGCTGACAATCCTTTCCTTCCCAAATTTTACAAAGACGAAGAAAGATATGCTTTTCCCTTAGAAATGAGCTTTTTAGCCGATAGATACCAGCAATTAACCGATGATTTAGCACAGTTTGACTTATTTAAAAATTTAATCGTTTCTGATTACTATATCTTTAAATCGTTAATATTTGCTCAAGTAACCTTACAAAAGGAAGAATATTTATTATATAGAAAAATGTTCGACTTAATGTATAAAGAAATCACTAAACCTGATTTATATGTCTATTTATACCAAAATACAGATAGGTTATTAAAAAATATTCAAAAAAGAGGGAGAGCTTATGAACAGAATATTTCGCATGAATATTTAGGCAAAATTCATAATGGTTACAGTAACTTCATCAAAACACAACAGGATTTAAACACCCTAATAATTGATGTTTCTGAACTCGATTTTGTTAACAATGCTACTGATTATCAATTTATCATAGATAAAATAAACAATCATTAAGTATTTTTTTTATTTTTGCCATAATTAGTTCCCCAACAATTTAAGTTTTAAATTTAAATACCTACAAATGAAAAGAAGTCTTTTCTTTCTTTTTGTATCATTATTTGCTTGTACCCTACATAGTCAAACAAATTTAAATGATATTGTAAAGAACAGTAAAATTGAATTAGAAAACAGCAACAGTTGGGCCGTTTCTGCAGGTTTTAGTAATTTCGTAATGCACGGTGATTTACGTTCAATAGGAACAGGAAATCTCGGAAATTTTTGGAATTTTGGAGCATATGCGTATATAGACAAAATGTTCAACCCATTATTAGGCTTGGAGTTCAAAGTAAACTATTCAAAAATTTCTGGTGGAGCTCAGTATTTTTCTGATGTATATAACATCCTATATCTCAACCAGCAAAAAATCACAAATAATCTTTTCTTTAAAGGAACCGCATATGGTGCCGAATTAAACTTTATTTTAAGTTTTTCTAATCTATATATTGCAAATGCCGACAAATGGCATGTAACAGGGTATTTTGGTGCAGGATATCACCAATACGACTCTGCTTTATATGAAAAACTTCCAAATGGCTCTAACAGCTTATTAATTGACTTTGGGAAAAACCCTACTAGAAACAGTATAAACGAAGCCAGCTCTATATACTTATCTGCTCAATTAGGGGTGAAATACCGAATTAATAAAAGAGTGGATTTAGAATTTAGACCTTCTTGGTATTTTAATTACGAAGATCATTTAGATGCTACAATTTCAAACAAACAAAATTGGGAAACTTTTTTTGTAACGCATGTTGGGGTCGTTGTAAAACTAGGAAAGAAAAAAGTATTTACAATCTGGGGTGACACCAAAAAAGAACCTGAAAACAAATTTAAAATTGTTGATACAGATAAAGATGGTGTAATTGACGAATTGGATAATGATCCAAATACTCCATTGGGTGTTCAAGTTTATGGTAATGGAACTCCGGTTGATAGTGATCAAGATGGCGTACCTGATTATATCGACAAATGTATTTTTGAAAAAGGGAGAGTAGATAATGATGGATGTCCATTTATTGGAGATAAAGATAGAGACGGAATCCCTGACAGAGAAGATAAATGTCCTGAAGTAAAAGGATTAGAGAGGTTTGAAGGCTGCCCAGATGCAAACTCACTGAGAGTTACAGAATTGGTTACCGTAATGAGCTATTCTAAAAACATTTATTTTAACACTGATAGTAACTCTATTAGAAGTGGATTCTATTACACAATGCTAGATGATGTTGCTGAAATTATGCTAAAAAACAAAGATGTTACCTTTAGTGTATCTGGTTATACAGATAATGTTGGCTCTCACGACTACAACTTAAAGTTATCTGAAAGAAGATCTAATGAAGCAAGAAACTATCTTATTGAAAGAGGTGTTGAAGCTGACCGGATTTCAGCCAAAGGATACGGTAAAGTTAACCCTAAGTACAGCAACAGCACTGCACAAGGAAAACAACTAAACAGAAGAGTAGAAATTAAATCTGTAGGGTATTATGAAAGCAAGACCAAGCTTAAAGTTGAAGATGTAAACAAAAACTAACCAACTATAATAAATTACAAATTAAAAAGAGCGCACTAATAAGTGCGCTCTTTTTAATTTGAATCCTTTTTTATTTAGTCAACAAAAGTTCCTCTAGCCGTTATAAAAAAATCAAAATCAAAATCTAATTTCCCCTGGGTAATTGCATCACTCTTATAGGATATTACAACTTGTTTATTTAGTAATAACTTAGCAGCAATGGTTTGCAACAATTGCTCATTAGAGATCTCAAATTCAACATTGTTTTTAGCAACATTCAAAAAATTCACTCCTAAATCATTTGTGATTTTTATTTCATCAAGAAACACCTCCACATTTGACAATGCTGAAGAATTAGAATTATAATTCGTAATTTTAAAGGACATTTTAGGAACACTTACATCTCTTAAATAAATCATGTTCTCTTTAAAGAATAACGAAGAAGACAAACGGATAACAGTATTTGAATTTACTGCAATTTTCGTTCCTTCTGTATCTTTAATCTGTACTGGTAAATTGTTTGTTAGTTGTTCTTTGGAATAAAATACAACATTCTCATCTGTTTGATTTTCACACGAAATACTCATCACAGACAGCAAAAACAATACACTTAATAACTTAATTACTCTCATTTGGGGGGGGGAATTTGGAGTTAAATTAGAATTAAAGTTAAGAAAAAAAAAGAAAATACGTAAATAAAATAGCTTTTTTATTTTTTAAGCTCCAATTTTTCTGCAAAATAATCGCAAAAATCACGCATGGTATCTGTCATTTTTTGATCATCAGTAGCCCTGTGAAACGCCCCTGACATTGACACTAAAGTTTGATGAAAAAACTGTTTCATTTCATCTACTGGCATATCTTTTGTCCAAAGGTCCATTCTTAAGGTGTCTTTCTTTTTATGATCCCAAACAGAAATCATTAAAGCTTTAGAATCAGAATTTTCTACTCCACCGTCTTCTGCAGACCACGAAATTGTTTCTGGTATTTTGTTTTCGTCCAATCCTATGTTAAATTTTATTTCTGATGTTTGTTTTACAGCCATTATCTTTTTGGTTTGTATTTTGATTTTTTATAAATTTCTTCAGGTGAAGTTTCCAATAATTTCGACAAAGATACATCATTATGCTCCATATAAGACCTAACTATTTGCCATCCAATCCAAGCACCTATTCTTCCAGGAGAGTGATTGTCTTCTGATCTATAAAATTTAGAAAATGGCGCCAAATCTAAAAAGCGTTTATTTAGTTTTGTATCCGTGCTAAACAACAATTTATTTTCTACAAAATATTTCCAAACTTGCTCTTCATTATGAACAGCCCAAGTATGTTTCTCTACAGAAAACCCTATTTTATTGGCATTCTTTGCTTTTGGCATATACCTATCCAATAAATATAATTTCACCCCTTCTTTCACCATTTTACCTACAAAAGTTCGATCATTTGAACTTGAGACCTCTGCATTGACAATTTCATTTGCAACGTCAATAATTATATGATCTTTGTTATAATTTTGCTTAATATAATTAGGGTAGTCGGCATAAAAACTATGTTTAGCTCCTAAATAAACATCTAATGATATTAGTAAATAATCTTTCGTATACACCACTTTATTTCGATGGTCAATATTACTCAATAGCGTGATTACTTTTGGTGCTTTAAACGTGGGATTGTAATACTTAATATGCTTAAACAACTGCTTTAAATCGCTTCTTAAAAATGAAATATCGTGATAAATTTTTTGGACTTCAGAATACAACGCTCTTTCATCTTTGTTCTTTATTTTGTTTACCCAAACAGAATCTGGCTCATTTCCAGTGAAAAAAAATGGATATTTCTCCTTTGTACTATCAAGTGTATTTTCTGTGGATGTATAAAAATCGATATCAAACCGATCTATAGAAAAATCAACAGCTATATTACTTAGATCTATTAAATTTTCTTGCTTAGTATCACAGGAGAATACGGTAAATAAAAGTAAAATTATCGAAATGCGCTTCGCCATTATCTTTGTATATTAGTGTCTTCAAATTAAGAACGACAAAAGTACTAAAATAGTTTATCAATGAATACCGAAAGAGTTTCAAATCATATTGTAAATTGGTTAAAAGAATACGCGAAAAAAGCAAATGTAACTGGTTTTGTGGTTGGAGTTTCTGGTGGAATAGACTCTGCAGTTACCTCTATATTATGTGCTAAAACTGGCTTACCTACTTTATGTGTAGAAATGCCAATACATCAAGCAGAAAGTCAAGTTACAAGGGCGCAAAACCACATCAAACTCTTAAAAAGTAACTTTAAAAATATCTCTTCAACAAAAGTTGATTTAACGAATACTTTTGAAGCCTTTCAAAATGCCAATCAACAAGAGCAAGTTTCTCCCGTAGTAAACTTAGCATTAGCAAATACTAGAGCAAGACTAAGAATGAGTTCTTTATATTATTTAGCAGGTTTAAACGGACTATTGGTAGCTGGAACAGGAAATAAAATTGAAGATTTCGGGGTTGGCTTCTACACTAAATATGGTGATGGCGGAGTCGATTTAAGCCCAATCGCCGATTTATTAAAATCTGAAGTTTATCAATTGGCAAGTTACTTAGGTGTTATTGAGGCTATTCAAAATGCCGCCCCAACTGATGGATTATTTGGAGATAGCAGAACAGACGAAGATCAAATTGGCGCTTCATATGATGAGTTAGAATGGGCAATGAAAATGAAAGACGAAAACAAAACCCATCAAGATTTCTCTGGAAGACAATTAGAAGTGTTTACAATTTACGAACGACTAAATACTCTTAATCAACATAAAATGAATCCAATACCGGTTTGTAAAATTAGCAATGAACTAAAGTAAGTTTGCAGCAATCATCATTCTTTTAATTTTATGATATGACCTCTTCTTTGAACCATTAACAATAGAAAATGGCAATATAATTAGCAATTGAATGATTTTCAAAATCTGTAGTATTCTTTTCATGTTCTCTTTTTAGCGGAACCAAATATACAAAAAATAAAACTGTTTAAAACAGGGTGTATACACCCTATTTAACGACTGGCTTAAACAACTCTATTCAATTTTTCAAATAATCGCTTTTTTAAATCAGTATAATTGGTAATAAGTTCCAGATCTAAAGTAGCAGAGTTTCCATTTCTAGCCTCATTCATTATTTCTATAATTTTCTTTTCAATTAAAACCCTCCTTAGATTCAAAATGGCATCAGTAACTAATTTTGGAAGTATTTTTTTAGTTTCTTTAACAAAGACATCTTTACGCTCCCAATCACTAAGCTGATACTTTTCTTCATCCATTAAAATATTCGTAACTTCATTGGCTACTTGTTTATTCTCATGGTTAATCAAACGATCCACTTCAATTTTTTCCTGCTGATTCATTTGATGAATTAGCTCATAATACACCGTTTTAAAAATTGTATTGGTAAATTCAATCTCGTCATCTTGTAAATTCACATAAAATTCTTGAGATATTTGGTTTGTATACTCTTCTTCCTCTACCGATATTTTTCCATTTTCATTTTCAACTTCAATCTGTTGAATAAAGTCTACTTTTTCATTCCCATACAACAGTAAGATCCTAATAATCTCTTTTTCAAGAAGATCTAATTGGTCTATTTTTTCAGAAGAAACCACACCTCCTTTTACTGCTGTCATTGCTGCTTCCTGCTCCATAAAGTATTCTGGAGGCGGTTGGTTTGGATCTATATTAGCGTTGCTTTGACTTCTTTTAGATTTTACTTCTTTATTTAAAAGCTGTGCCAATTCGCTAAACAATACGCGTTCTGAAATCTCCATGATTCTCGAACATTCTTGCACGTACACCTCTCGCTGAATACCATCAGGGATTTTAGAAATACTTGTCACAATATCTCTGATTAACCCCGCTTTTTTAACAGGGTCATTCTTTGCTTCTTTCATCAATAAAGAAACCTTGAAATTGATAAAGTCTTGAGCAGAATTTTCTAAATACTCCTTTAATTCAATATCAGAATGTGATTTTGCAAAACTATCAGGATCTTCCCCTTCTGGGAACGACACGACTTTCACATTCATCCCTTGTTCAAGAATTAAATCAATTCCACGGATCGATGCTCTTAATCCTGCAGCATCACCGTCAAAAAGCACGGTAATATTTTGAGTTAGTCTTCTAACCAAACGTATTTGATCAGAAGTTAGAGCCGTACCAGACGAGGCAACAACATTTTCTATTCCCGATTGATGAAAAGAAATTACATCGGTATACCCCTCTACTAAAAAACAATTGTCTTGTTTTGCGATTTCTTTTTTAGCCTGATAGATTCCATATAAGATTTTACTCTTATGGTAAATATCACTTTCAGGGGAGTTTAAATATTTGGCGGCTTTTTTATCAGCAGCTAATATACGCCCTCCAAAACCAAGGATTCTCCCCGACATGGAATGAATTGGGAACAACACACGCCCCTTAAAACGATCAAACTGTTTGTTCTCTTTTACAATTGTTAATCCGGTTGATGCTAAGTATTTTAGATCATACCCTTTATTCAATGCTGCTTTTGTAAAATTATCCCATTCGTTTCTACAATAACCTAAATCAAATTTCTTGATGATATCATCTCTAAAACCACGTTCTTTAAAGTACGACAAGCCAATTGCTTTTCCTTGTTGGGTATTTAGCATTAAATCATGGAAATATTCAGCGGCAAATTTAGACACAACAAACATGCTTTCGCGCTCGTTTAATTGTTGCTTTTGCTCATCAGACTGCTCCGTTTCTTCAATTTCAATATTGTACTTTTTTGCTAAATGCTTTATTGCTTCGGGATATGAAAAATGCTCATGTTCCATTAAAAATGAAATGGCATTACCTCCCTTGCCTGTACTAAAATCTTTCCAGATTTGTTTCACGGGAGAAACCATAAAGGAGGGTGATTTCTCATCAGTAAAAGGACTCAAGCCTTTAAAGTTACTACCTGCCTTTTTTAAGTTCACGTACTCTCCTATTACTTCCTCTACTCGAGCAGTTTCAAAAACGCGATCAATAGTTTCTTTAGATATCATATAACAAAAATAGAAAAAAAAGACCTCACAAAATCATCTTTTGGGAGGTCTTTATTATTTATTATAATGAGATACCGAATCAAGTTCAGTCTAATACGACCTTAAGAAGCAACACTTAATTTCTTCAATGCCGTCTTTGTTAATTTATTTTCTGCGTATTCTTTAGTTACTACAAATTCTTTTACATCAGAGCTTGGCATTTCAAACATAGCATCGGTAAAAATGGCTTCACACAAAGAACGCAATCCACGAGCACCTAATTTATATTCAACTGCTTTAGAGACGATATAATTTAAGGCTTCATCTTTAATTTCAAAAGTGATATCATCCATACCAAACAATTTTGTGTATTGTTTAATAATTGCATTTTTTGGTTCTGTTAAAATAGCTCTTAATGTATCAGCATCTAACGGATTCATATAACTTAATACGGGTAAACGACCTATGATTTCAGGAATCAATCCAAAAGCTTTTAAATCTGACGGAATGATGTATTGCAATAAGTTATCTTCATCAATCTTATCTTCGGCAACAGAAGCAGAATACCCAACAGCTTGCATATTTAAACGCTTGCTAATAATTCTATCAATCCCAGAAAAAGCGCCACCAGCAATAAACAAAATATCTTTGGTATTTACTTCGATGAATTTTTGATCTGGATGCTTTCTTCCTCCTTTAGGAGCAACATTTACAACCGAACCTTCTAATAATTTTAACAATGCTTGCTGCACCCCTTCTCCAGAAACATCTCTAGTAATAGATGGATTATCTCCTTTACGCGCAATTTTATCTATTTCATCTATAAAAACAATTCCACGCTCAGCTTTAGCAACATCATAATCTGCTGCTTGTAACAATCTACTTAAAATACTTTCAACATCTTCTCCAACATAACCAGCTTGCGTTAAAACTGTAGCATCTACAATAGAAAAAGGAACGTTTAACATTTTTGCAATTGTACGCGCAACTAATGTTTTTCCGGTACCAGTTTCTCCTACTAGCACGATATTACTCTTTTCTATTTCAACATCATTATCGTCTGATTTAGATTGCAACAATCTTTTATAATGATTATATACGGCAACAGCCATGGACTTCTTAGTTTCAATTTGTCCAATAATATATTGATCTAAAAATTCTTTTATTTCGAGTGGCTTCTTTAGCATTACATCTTTAGAAAGACCGCTTTCATTATTTTCAGTAACTTCTTCTTCTAAAATTCCGCCTGCTTGCTCAATGCATTTATCACAGATGTGAGCATCTATTCCAGCAATTAGTAAATTGGTCTCAGCTTTTTGACGACCGCAAAACGAACATTCTAAATTTTCTTCTTTCGACATGATTCTTTTCTTTAGTACTGTTATTGTTATTGACTTACTTTCTTGTCAAGATTTCGTCAATCATTCCGTATTCTTTTGCTTCAGAAGCTTTCATCCAATAATCTCTATCAGAATCAGTGTGTACTTTACCTATAGTTTGCCCAGAATGATCAGCAATGATTTCGTACAATTCATCTTTTAATTTCAAAATTTCTCTTGTTGTAATTTCGATGTCAGATGCTTGCCCTTGTGCCCCTCCTAACGGTTGGTGAATCATTATTCTAGAATGTGGCAACGCAGAACGCTTTCCTTTCTGTCCTGCACACATTAACACCGCTCCCATAGAAGCCGCCATTCCTGTACAAATTGTTGCTACGTCTGGTTTTATAAACTGCATGGTATCATAAATTCCCAATCCAGCATACACCCCTCCTCCAGGAGAGTTGATGTAAATTGAAATATCCTTGCTAGCATCTACACTTTCTAAGAATAATAATTGCGCCTGTATTACATTAGCAACCTGATCATTAATCCCTGTTCCTAAAAAGATAATTCTATCCATCATTAAACGAGAAAAAACATCCATTTGCGTAATATTCATTTGACGTTCTTCCATGATGTATGGCGTTAAACTACTGGTGATTTTACCCAAATATGTACTACTTATACCGTGATGTTTTGTTGCGTATTTTTCGAACTCTTTTCCGTAATTCATTGGTATTTGTTTTTTAATGTTTGAATTGTAAATATAATAACTATTAAGTTAATATTTTGTTACAGTTCATCGCTAAAAAAACCTGAATTTAAAATTCAGGTCTTTTTACGTATAAATTTAACTTTCTTATTTGTAAACCTCTTTGATAAAGCCTTCGTAAGAAACTTCTTTGGTTTTAAAAGTAATATTCTCTTTATAGAAAGTCAACAACTTATGAGATACTAATTGCTCTTGCAAACGTTTTGCCTCATCTTGATTAGCCAAAATTCTTCCAGCGATATCATCCAATTCTTTTTCTTCTGGATTCATGTTACCAAACTGGGCCATTTGCGTTCTGATAAACCCTTTTGCGTAGTCTACCAACTCAGCATAATCTAATTTGATATCGTTATCTTTCATAATCTTTCCTTCGATTAATTGGTAACGTAATCCTTTTTCAGATTTTGCAAATTCTGCGGCTGCTTGCTCTTCTGTCATTGGTTTTTCACCTGCAGTAGCCAACCATTTTTGCAAGAATTCAGACGGTAAATCAAACTTTGTATTCTCTACTAAATATTCTGTCACGGCATTTAACAATTGTTGATCACCTTGTGTTAAAAATTGTTTCTCAGCATCTTCTCTAATCTTGTCTTTCAATTCTGTTACTGTAGAAACACTTCCATCCGTAAATAACTTATCAAACAACTCTTTGTCCAGCTCTGCCAATTCAGTTTCAGTAATTTCTTCAACAGTTAAAGATACTGTAATGTCTAAGCCATGAATAGCCTCATGAGATAACCCTAAGGCTCCTTCTAACTTATGCTCATCAGAAAACAACCCTTTGGTTTTCAAAGCTATTACATCTCCTACCTTTGCACCAACAAACTTCTTCAAATTAACTTTACCTTTTATATCAGCCAAAGCGATAGTAGATTTTTTGTTAATTTCTTTTTCTTCGTTTACAAAAGTACCTGTAACGTTAGATGTTTCTGCCGCAACATCAACTGCATTCATCTTCCCATAACGAGATTGTAAATTCTCAACTTCCTTTTCTATTAAAGCATCATCTGCAACAATATTATATTGAGTGATTTTTTTCTTCGCCGATAGATCTACTGTGAATTCTGGAGCTAGTCCTAATTCAAATTCAAAAGAAAAAGTTTCTGTATCCCAAGAAAAGTCATCTTGAACCCTAGGCAAGGGATTCCCTAAAATATCTAGCTTTTCTTCAGTTAAAAATTTATTCAAAGATTCCTGTAACAATTTGTTTACTTCGTCAATCATTACAGATTTACCATATTGCTTCTTTACCATCCCCATTGGTACATGACCTTTTCTGAATCCTGGTATATCCGATTTCTTACGGTAATCTTGTAAAACTTCTGTTACTTTAGCTTGATAGTCTTCAGCAACGATATCAACTTTTACAACTGCATTTAATGCATCTACATTTTCTTTTGTAATATTCATGGTTCAATTAATCTTAAAAAATTGGCTGCAAAATTAGTGATTTTTACTAATTTATACAAAGGTTTAAATACTTCTATTTCAGTTAATTTAATTATTTATTCTTTTTTTCTGTGATTAGTTTAAATAAAGCCGATCTAAAAAGTGATAATAACACACTAAACAACAATGCCGAAAAGAAACTTGACACCACAAATCCACCAACTAAATTAGCGGCTATCAAAATGATAATTGCATTTATCACAAAAAGAAACAGCCCTAATGTTAGAATTGTTGCTGGTAACGTAAACAAAATCAACAATGGCTTTACAAACATATTTAAAACAGCAATTGCAAATGCCACCCACACTGCTGTAGACATCGTTGCAATTTCTACCCCTGGTAAAACTCCCGCTAAAGCAACTACTGCAAAAGCAGTTAAGACAATCTTCAGAATAAAATTCATATGCTATTAATTTAAAACTGAACTGAGTAGAACGAAAATCTTACCAAATAACATTTACTGCTAAAAAGGCAGAAACCCTACGAGTATAAATGCTTGTTTTTCAATTTTTCTGCCAAAATTACCTGTAGCAGGTATTTTATTTGCGTAGTTTTAAATAATAATTGACTATAAACAAAAATGTGCTCACAGAATATTTCGTCCCTCAAGCTACCTTTTCTCTTTATTGAAAAGAGATTATTAAACGACTTAACGCTATTAATAAACGATACATGGATTCCACATTTTAACACTTTTGGATACAAAGGTAACTGGAAAGCCATCTCGTTGCTTGCCAATAACGGAGATGCCACCAATATTTTTGCACTACCCAATGGGGTTTCAAAAATCAAAGAGACTTCAATTTTAAAAAAATGCAGGTATTTTAAGGAAGTAATCGCTGTTTTTAAATGTGATATTTTATCCGCTCGAATTCTGAGACTTGAGCCCGGAGCTGAAATAAAACCACATAAAGACCATGAACTTGGTTATGAAGACGGAAACTTTAGAATTCACATTCCCATTACAACAAACACTGATGTTTGTTTTATACTGAACGGGAAGCCATTAAAAATGCACCCTGGAGAATGCTGGTATACGAATGTTAATTACACACACAGTGTTTCTAACAACGGGACGACTGATCGTGTACACCTTGTAATTGACGGAAAAAGAAATACTTGGTCTGATGACTTATTTTTTTCTCTTGCCCCAAAAGAACTTCTTACTACAAAACAGATCATAGAAGTATCACCAGAAACAAAAAAACGAATGATTGAAGAATTACAATTCAGCAAATTAGATGCCGCAAAAGAACTCGTAAATAAACTCCAAAAAGAACTTAAACAAAATTAATTCAAAAGCGCATTAATTCAAGAATTTACATACAGTTTTTAAAAAATCAGTAGGATTTTCTGCATGCAACCAATGCCCAGCATTTTTGATCATTTCAATTTTAGCATTCGGAAAATGTGCTTTAATAATAGGCTCGTCATCTATAGAAATATACCCAGAGTTTTCACCCTTTAAGAACAAGACTTCTCCTTCAAAAACAGTAAAAGAAGGCAATGCAACACCAACTTCATCGTTGTTTTCTGTTAAAGAATCTAAATTAAACCGAAAATCTAGTTGCCCTTTTTCTTTCCAATATACGTTTTTCATCAAAAATTGACGAACACCTGCTTCTGGAATTAATTCGGCCAATTTCATATCAATTAAAGCTCTTGAAGTGTGAATTGAAAAATCAATAGTATTTAATGCCTCCAAAATATCGTGATGATGTGGAGGGTACATTCTTGGCGAAATATCTGCAACAATCAATTTACTTACATTTTCAACATATTCCACAGCATATAACATTGCCGTTTTCCCTCCCATTGAATGCCCAAGAAGCGTTACATTTTCTAATTTATAATACGCTACATAATCATTCAAATCTTCAACCAACAATTCATAATCAAAGGAATCTGAATGAAAACTTCTTCCATGATTACGCTGATCTATTAAATGTATCTGAAACCTATCTGACAAAGCATTTGCAATGGTTTTCCAATTATCACCATTCCCAAAATAACCATGTAAAATTAATATCGGCGCTCCTTCTCCAATTATTCTTGAATGTAATATCTGCATGCTATTTTAGGCGATGTAAATACATATTCACAACGTTTTCTAGGCCTAAATATAATGACTCAGAAATTAACGCATGTCCAATGGAAACTTCTGCTAAATCTGGTATACTCTCTTTAAAAAATTTAATATTCTCCAAACTTAAATCATGCCCTGCATTAACTCCAAGCCCTAAATTATGCGCTAAAATTGCCGCTTTAGTGTATGGAATTACTCCTTCTGTATTCCCTAGATCAAACTGCGTTGCAAATTCTTCTGTATACAATTCAATTCTATCAGCTCCAGTTTCTGCAGCTGCTTCAATCATTTTCAAATCGCTATCTATAAAAATTGAGGTTCTTATTCCTGCATTTTTAAATTCAGAAATCACTTCTCTTAAATAAGCTTGATTTGTAATTGTATCCCAACCAGCATTAGATGTTAATGTATCAACACTGTCAGGCACCAAAGTCACTTGCGTTGGTTTAATTTTCAAGACCATTTCCATAAATTTAGGAATTGGATTTCCTTCAATATTGTATTCTGTCGTAACAATTTTCTTTAAATCATATGCATCTTGATACCGAATGTGTCTCTCATCTGGTCTTGGATGAATTGTAATACCCTCTGCTCCAAAAGATTCAATATCACTTGCTACTTTTACCAAATTAGGAACATCTCCTCCACGAGAATTACGTAACGTAGCTATTTTATTTACATTTACACTTAACTTTGCCATATTATAAAACTAAACAGCAAAAGTACTCAATTCAATAAAATTATTACTCTTTTTATCTTATATTCGTATCAAATGAATATTACAGAATACATACTAAACGATTTCCAACCTTTAACATTGCAAAGCTCTGTTAAAGAAGCTTTAGAGCTTTTTAAAACATACCCAATTACTCATATTCCTATTGTTAAAAACAAGGTCTATATTGGAAGTATTTCTCAAAGTGATATTTTAACTATTGACAAACCAGACGAATTACTAATAGAACAACAAGATTTTTTAGAAATTTTCCAAGTAAACAGTGAAGAGTCAATTATTGAATTGTTAAATATTTTCGCGAATAACGATACGAATATATTACCTGCCATTATTAAACAAGAATACATTGGGTACCTTGAACTAAATGATATTTTAGATGTTTTTTCTCAAAGTCCTTTTTTAAATTCTGATGGTTTTATTCTTATTCTACAAAAAAACAATAAAGAATACTCAATGAGTGAAATCGCTCAGATTGTTGAATCCAACAACGGAACTCTTCTAGGCAGTTATATTTCAAATAATTTAGGAGATAAAACAGAACTTACTTTAAAAATTTCATCACAAGAAATAAATGAAATAATTCAATCTTTCAGACGCTATAATTATACAATTATCACAGAGCATCGAGATGATTTTTACTTAGAAGAATTAAAAAACAGGTCAGATTATTTACAGAAATATTTAAATACTTAATTGATGAAAAAAGTAGCTATCTATGGACAAGCTTTTAACACGAATGCCTTAAAAGAAATACTTCTTTTACTGAATGTATTGCAAGAAAAGAACATTGTTGTTTTTTTTGAGAAACAGTTTTACGAATTGTATCAAAAAAGCAATTTACTCCCTAAAAAATACCCCACTTTTGCTCAATTTAATGATCTTAACAATTCTTTTGATTTATTTTTCACAATTGGTGGAGATGGGACCATATTAAGATCTGTAACATTTATTAGGAACTTAAACATTCCTGTTTTAGGAATTAATACAGGAAGACTCGGTTTTTTAGCAACAATTCAGAAAGATGAAATTAAACACGTGGTAGAATTACTACTATTAAAAGAGTATAAAATTCAAGAAAGAACCTTATTAAGTGTTAAAACCACCCCACAATCTGAAGCTATTTCAGATATAAATTTTGCACTAAACGAGGTTACGGTAGCTCGTAAAAACACCACTTCCATGATTGGTGTTAAAACATATTTAGACGGCGAGTACCTTACAAATTATTGGGCTGATGGGCTCATCATATCTACACCAACTGGATCTACTGGATATTCATTAAGCTGTAACGGACCTGTTGTTTTACCAAATTCAAAAAGTATTGTAATTACCCCAATTGCCCCACACAACTTAAATGCGAGGCCGTTAATTATTTCTGACAACACTAAAATAAAACTAGAAATTAGCGGTAGAGAAAATGAGTTTTTAATGTCTTTAGACTCTCGAATTGCTACTATAAATGAAAATACACAAATTTTTATAGAGAAGGCTCCGTTCACTATAAAGACCATCGCATTAACAAAGCAATCTTTCTTGGAAACCCTAAGAAGCAAATTATTATGGGGAGAAGACACGAGAAACCTAGATAATCAATCCTAAAACTCAACAATATTTCCTCAAATTTGTTGTTATTCAAAAAAGACTAGTTATTAACTTTATAAAGCAAATTGAATTAACTATATTTGCACGCTATTTTTTAAGATGAAGAAACAACTTTTAGCAATAGTATTTATTTGTGTTACAAGTATTTCTTGGAGCCAAATAAATGAAATTGGGATATTTATAGGAGGAAGTAATTATGTTGGGGATGTAGGAAAAACAAACTACATATCTCCTAACAAAATAGGAGCAAGCCTTATTTATAAATACAATTTAAACCCAAGAATTGCTTTAAGGGGGAATTTAAGTTTAATTCCTTTGTATGGAAATGATGCACAATCATCTAATGAAATACGAAAGAATAGAAATTACAATTTCAACAATTCAATTAAAGAATTAGCCGTAGGAATTGAATATAATTTTTTTGAATACGATATGACTTCTGTTAATCAGGCGTACACTCCTTATATACTGTTAGAAATAGCAGGGTTTAATTATGATAGTGCTTCGTCCGAAATAACAACAGGTCAATATCACTTAAAATCAAAAATAGCATACTCTATACCTATCGGGTTAGGATTTAAAGGAAGATTGGCTGATAATATTGGTTTTGCAATTGAAACGAGAATAAGCTATACTTTTCAAGATGACTTAGACTATACAACTAGTAAAATAGCATCTTTAAATTTTGGAGGCAACTCTAATGATTGGTATATGTTTACGGGGGTTTCTTTGGTATATGCCTTTGGAAGACCTTCTTGTTATGCCGAGGTAAGATAATTTATGGATAAAAAACTACAAATAGATTTACAGAGTGTTCCTCAACATGTTGCTGTCATTATGGACGGTAATGGTCGATGGGCTAAAAGCAAAGGAATGGAAAGAGTTTTTGGCCATAAAAATGCGTTAACCTCGGTAAGAGAATCTGTAGCTGCTGCAACTGACATTGGTGTGAAAGCCATAACCTTATATGCTTTTTCAACCGAAAACTGGAACAGACCCAAACTAGAAGTCAAAGCACTTATGACTTTATTAGTTACCTCTCTAAAAAAAGAACTTCCTGGTTTCCAAGAAAATGGCGTAAAAGTAAATGCCATTGGAGACTTAAAGAGCCTCCCTTCAAAAGCACAAAAAGTACTTGCAGAAGTAATTGAAGCTACAAAAGGCAATGGCGAAATAGTTTTAACCTTTGCGTTAAGCTATGGATCTAGAGAAGAAATTGTTAACACAATCCAAAACATTTCTAAAAAAGTTGTTAATAACCAACTTACAATAGAAGAAATTGACGAAAATGTTATTAATAGTCATTTATATACGTTTAATTTGCCCGATGTCGATTTAATGATTCGCACAAGTGGCGAACAACGAATTAGTAATTTTTTGCTATGGCAAATGGCATATGCCGAATTATATTTTACGAATGTACTTTGGCCAGACTTTAGAAAGAGTGATTTTTTTGACGCTATAATAGAATATCAAAATAGAGAACGACGCTTT
>Ga0209395_1001481_pt1 | contig 32717 bp, 27 predicted proteins | sample GOMGulsemesocosm_3_FD_184635 | JGI IMG/M metagenome (GOLD analysis project Ga0209395, IMG submission 184635) | Methane-oxidizing microbial communities from mesocosms in the Gulf of Mexico - GOM9D Gulf of Mexico (SPAdes) (version 2) | ecosystem: Environmental > Aquatic > Marine > Cold seeps... | reverse complement strand
TGACATCAAAAAGTTGATTGTCACAAGTCATGGTGTAGGTGCCATGCATGATGCCCATCGGTGTCTTAAATGTCGATCCGCTGCTATATTGAAATTGCTGATTAGACTCAATGGTGGGCTGTAATCCAACCACTCCTTCGCCTTCGACCTCACTTTGATTGCCGTCACTATCGGTGATAATCCAATGTCGACGCAGCAATTGAATCTCATGCTGCGAGTTGTTGGCGATGGTGATTTGATAACCAAACAGATAAAGCTCTTGGTTATCAACACTGCGTTGTTCAATAAAGTAAGGGCTAACGCTTATGTCTACCATTGACGCGATCGACGATTGCTCACTCATTAGTCAACCGTCTTCTTGGTTTGTTTGCCGCTAAGGTAGTTTGCTATGTTGACGAACTGCTCTAATGAAACTTGTTCGGCGCGATAGGTTGAGTCAACGCCTATTTGCTGCATTTCATCACTACTGAGCACGCCTCGCAAACTATTACGCACGGTTTTTCGGCGTTGGCTAAAGGCTTGAGTGACCACGTGTTGTAACATCGACAGTTCGATGGCTGGATAAGGTAGCTCACGATAGGGTTCAAGGCGTATGACCGCCGAATCAACCTTAGGTGGTGGCACGAAGCAATGTGGTCCCACTTCTAATACTGGGATCATCTTACAGTAATATTGGGCCATCACACTTAGGCGTCCATAAGCTTTGGTATTGGGGCGCGCGCAGAGGCGCAATACCACTTCTTTTTGTAGCATAAAGTGCATGTTTTCAATGATATCTGCCTGTTCAAACAGGTGAAACATTAATGGTGTTGAAATGTTATAAGGCAGGTTGCCAAACACTTTTAGACGTTGACCGGGTTTCGCCAATTGCGAGAAGTCAAACGCTAGTGCATCACCCTGATGGATAGTCAGCTTTTTACCAAGCACTGGGTGTTCTTGCAGGCGTTTGGCTAAATCACGGTCGAGTTCGACCACTGACATCTGTTCTATCTTTGCCGCTACAGGCTCTGTTAGTGCGCCGAGACCGGGGCCGATCTCTACTAGATGATCCTCTAATCTTGGATCGATAGCTGCGACGATATTATCGATAACGCTCTGATCGTTTAAGAAGTTTTGTCCAAAACGTTTACGGGCCGTATGACCTAAATGTACTTTGCTGTTCATGTTAACTCTTTGCTGCAAGTGTTATGGCTTCATTGATCGCTACAATCATGCTGCCACAGTCTACATCGCCAGTGCCCGCTAAATCTAACGCGGTGCCATGGTCGACGGAGGTTCTAATAAAAGGAAGTCCAAGGGTTATATTAACCGATTTACCAAATCCTTTGTGTTTTAATACTGGAAGGCCTTGGTCGTGATACATCGCGAGTACCGCATCTGCATTATCGAGATATTTATCTTGAAATAGTGTGTCGGCGGCCAATGGACCGATGATATCCATGCCTTGCTCTTTTAGGAAGTCTATCGCCGGAATGATAATATCTATTTCTTCACGGCCCAAATGACCATCTTCGCCGGCATGTGGGTTAAGACCACACATGTAGATGCGAGGCTGGGCAATGCCAAATTTTTCAACTAAGTCATGGTGTAAAATTTTGGTAATGTTAATCACGCGATCATAAGTAATCGCTTTCGATACATAAGCCAATGGAATGTGCGTGGTAACCAAAGCGACTCGCAATCCCTGCGTTGCCAACATCATTACCACATCTGGTGTATTTGACTGCTGCGCAAAAAACTCAGTATGGCCGCTAAAGGCAATGCCTGACTTGTTAATGATCCCTTTGTGCACCGGTCCGGTGACTACCGCCGAAAATTCACTGTCGATATTGTGATCACAGGCAAATTGCAGGGTGTCTAAGACATAGCGTCCGTTCTGTTCATCGAGTTGGCCACAGATAGCCGGCGTCGCCAACTCGATATGATGAATGGTTAACGTGCCTGCGGCTTGCGGTTGTGCCGCATTGTTAGCGTCGTAATCGATCAGCCTCAAAGGCAGTCCTAAGAGTCTGGCTCGCTCTAACATCAGTTCTTTATCTGCAATAACAACAATTTCGATGGCCCAATCATGCTGGGCAATCTTAATGGCGAGATCTGGGCCTATACCAGCTGGCTCACCAGGCGTTAAAGCGATTCGTTTGGTCACAAAATATTCCTTAGTCAATTATTTCGATGTAGGCGTTGTCACGTAGTTCTTTGTTCCAAGCCTCACTTTCTTCGCTAAATTTGCGGTTAAACAGCATCTGGTAGGCGCGGTTTTTAATAAAATTCTCAGTCGCATCTACTTTACGCTCGCCGAGTAATTTAACAATGTGCCAGCCATGCGACGATTTGAATGGCTTACTCAATTCATCGACGGCTAATCTAGCCAAGGTATTTTTAAATGACACTACGTAATTACTCGGATCATTCCAGCCTAGTTCACCGCCACGAATCGCCGAGCCAGCATCGTCTGAATGCTCTTTCGCTAACTCTTCAATAGTTGCCGTGCCTGCTGCAATATCGACAATAAATTGGTCTAACATCTGCTTAGCACGTTCGTCGCTAAGCACGATTGAGGTCTTGATCAGGATATGTTTAGCATTGACTTCTGTGATATCGACCTGTTGTTGGCCTTTAACATCGAGTACTTTAAGAATATGGTAGCCGCTGCCACTCTTAAACGGGCCAATAATATCGCCCTTGGCTTTGTCCTTAACCACATCGGTGAATAGCGTTGGCATTTCATTGATATTCATAAAGCCCCAATCACCACCTTCCAGTGCTTTTGGGCCTGACGATGAAGTGATCGCGATGCGTTTAAAATCACTCCCTTCTTTTAACAGCTCAAGTACTTTGTCTGCACGATCATGGGTTGCTTGCTGATTCTCACTTGACTCATCGCCGTTGTTTGAAATAAGTATGTGACCAAGATTATATTGCACATTGGTTTGGCCATGCTCTTTTAGCATCACCACCAAGTTATTTATTTCTTGCTCTGAGACATTAATTCGGCGACGCAAAGAGATGCGCTCAACCTGACCGAGTAAAATATCATCACGAATGGATTCACGATAGCTGCTAAAATTAACCCCATCGCTCTCAAGCGCCGTCTTTAACTGCGTTACGTTAAGTTTTTGTTCGCTCGCGATGTTTTCAATCGTTTGATCAAGCTGTGTATCACCAATGCGCATACTCATACGCTCGGCCATTTGCTTCTTCAAGATATTACCGATTAAACGCTCGGTGGCTTGAGTCTCTAATACGCGATCGCTAGGTAACTCCTGTCCCGCTTGCTCTGAACGTTGTTTCACTTGGTTAATTAGCGATTTAATTTCGCTCTGTAGGATCACTCCATCGTTGACAATAATGGCAACGCCATCGAGTTTAGTCACTTGAGCCATACTGATGGTGGCGGATGATAAAAGGGTTATTGCTAGTAATGTTTTTATTAACTTCATTTGGTTTCCGTAACAGCTAGTATTCGCAATCGGTCAGTAATTTAGCATAATTCCCGCTATTGTAGTGGAATATTATTACGCAAAAATCGCGATCCAATCTAATTTTTTAAGTAGTAAGGACGGCGATAGCTAAATAAGCCTTCGCTAAGCATATCCTGTGCTCGTTGTTTACTTGTGGCACCTAAGCCTCGCAGTTGGAAATTAAACGAGAACCCGGTGTCAAATTCTTGCTGATTGCTCGATAACATGCTGTCATCATACAAGGTTTGTAATTGGCGATAGGCCTGCACACGTATCGCCCAACAACAGGACTCATATTGCAGACCGACAAAACTTTCAATAGTTCGATTTAAGTTGATATCGCGGTAATAATTTCCGACAAAGGTCCACTCTGAATCGATTGGCCATACCCCTTGAAGACCTAATTGGTTGATCTTGCCATCGTTTATCTCTCTGACATAACGGTGGCTCAACTGCACCAGTTTGTTGTCACTTAAGCGGTAATCAATCGATGATTTACTCTGAGTGACCTCACTTTGATTTTCATTAAGTTGTATCGCCTGGCTGATATACCATAAATTATCGATATTAAAATCTAGCTCACCAGCTAGTGCCGATCGGCTGCGTAGCTGTTGCGCGGAGTTCCCTTCCTGCAAGGCCATTTCGCTTTGTGATAGATAAAATGTTTGGCCGACACTCACTTTTAGAGATTCGCGATTGTTATGATCTTTGAGGCGAGTGGTTATGCCAAGTGTAACTTGGTCAGTATCGGTAATGCGATCGAGTCCGCTAAAGCGGCGCGCTCTAAATAAACCGTCATAATCATCGCGTAGTAAGGCCGTATCGTAAAAATTAATCTGCGATTGGTCCTGATAAGATACTTTTAGGTATTGAACTTGGGGCTCGAGTGTCTGTAACAGTCGCTGAGAGAACTTTCGTTCCAGGTTAACCATGCCATGTAGTCTAAATTGGCCTAATGAGCGGCTGATATCTTGATCTTGTTGCTGCGAGTCTGATTGTTGATACCAGGTTTGCATCAACGTGAGTTCACTGGTTAGGCTGCCGGATGAATAATTAAGCGGCATGCGCAGCGTTGGTTCGACATGCAAGCGATTGGCGCTGTCGCTATTATTACCTGAGCGTTGAAAGGCGCTAAACTCTGAAAAAACATCATATTCAACATATTCACCGATGGTGTTTTGATAACTATGAAAGCTTAGTTGCGGCAACAGCTGATACGGAGATTGATTGACCCCAAGTACTTGAATGTCTTGCACCTTGATATTGAGCCACCAATCAGGTTGGTAGTAGCTTAGCTCAATATTTTTCATTAATTGATTGTCGCTTTTATTGGCATAAGCCGAACCAATATCATTGAAATAGTTATCATCGCTAACATGGGTAACGTCACTAGATATACGCCAGTTTTCGTTAATTGAACCGCCATGCCCCCAGTAGAATAGGTAGCGAGCCTTGTCATTATAGGAGCGATCGTTATACAAATATTCTACGTTAAATAAGCCCTCTTGTTGATCGACTAAGTACCGAAACTCTGTGGTTAACTGCACACCTCGCTCGGTCATGATGCGTGGTGTTAGGGTTAAATCAAATTCCGGGGCTATGTTCCAATAATAGGGGGCCGAGACATCGATACCGTTGCGGCTATTGCTGCCAATCGCTGGATATAAGAAACCGCTACTGCGTTTGTCTGATACTGGTAAGGTTAAGTAAGGGAAATACATAATTGGGATATCGAAAAACTCAAAGGTTGCTTGGCGGACAACCGCCCAATCGTTTTGGCTATCGATGGTTATCTGTTTAGCGTTGAGCGCCCAATCGGGTTTATCGTCAGGGCAGGTGGTGAAACTCGCGTCATTAAGTACCAAATAACGCCCATCTTTCACGATGAAACTGGCGGCCTTACCATGTATTGATAGGCCATTTAACCAATATTTGGTATCGAGCAGTTGGGTATTCTTTCCGTCGAGTGAGGTGGACAATGAAGCGCTCTTGAGCGTTAATGCATCGTCTTGGTAAAATAGATCGCCGGTGGCGCTAAAAAGATTGTCGACCTCGCTATATTTTGCGCTATCGGCATTAATTAGCGTGTTGCCTTGTCTAAAAATGACATTGCCGTTGAATATGGCTTTATTGGGGTAGTTAATTTTCGCGTGATCCGCCTGCACAAATACCTGTTGCGGATTATCCCATTTAAACTCACGCATTGTTGTTTCGGCAATACGAGGATTATTGACTGAGCATTGAGAGATAGGCGTGATGTTTTTCTCATCACTTAATGCAACGCCGCTAAAGAAAACTAAGAAAAGTATAATAAGGCGCATGATGATGATGTTTTAGTCTCTGAGTAAAGTCATAGTTGGGCAGGAGATAACGCCCAAAGTTCGTATTAAAAAAATTAAATTGTCTTAACCATCGACTGTACACGATGGCTAAGTATAATATCGTAAATTGTGAGTTAGGGCTATGCTCCCGCGTAATTAGCATCAGTAAAGAGAGGAAATGTGACAGATATTCGACAAGAGGGCTTGCGTCAGTGGTTTTCACAACAATTAGGCATCGACAATGTCACCTTAACAATCGTTTGTGCCGATGCGAGCTTTCGCCGTTATTATCGCTATAGCAATGAGCATACCAGTTATATTTTAGTCGATGCGCCAGTGGCTAGTGAAAAAAATAGCGAATTTATAGAATTTTCGCAACGCTACAGCGAACAAGGTATCGATGTACCAAGGGTGCTATTCGCTGATTTACAGCAAGGTTTTTTGTGCGTTACCGATCTTGGCGATCAGACCATGTTGCCGTTGTTAATGGCTGGTGATTTATCATGGTATCCATTGGCGATTAAGCAACTTGAGCTGTTGGCTAATGTCCAGCATCCTGCGCAAACGCCATATTATGACCGCGAGTTTTTCAATCTGGAATTGACCCTGTTTAGTCAATGGTTCTGTGATGGGCTGCTAAACTTGTCACCAACATTGATTGACAATGTGGAGATTGCGCAATGTTTTGAGTTATTGGTTAACAGCGCCATCGAGCAACCACAAGTAAGCGTGCATCGCGATTTTCATTCGCGCAATATTATGGTGCGCGACCGGAGCTCTCTGGCGGTTATCGATTTTCAAGACACTGTCATGGGGCCGTTAACTTATGATTTGGCCTCACTGCTAAAAGATTGCTATTTCAAGCTGCCGTTGACCCAGCGTGATGACCTGTTGGCACAAGCGTATCGCCAGTTCACTGATGCTAAGGTGCTTAGCGCTGACTTTGGCCAGTTTCGACAATGGTTTGATCTGATGGCTTTACAACGCCATTTAAAGGTGTGTGGTATTTTTAGCCGCCTGTCATTGCGAGACGGTAAGGATCACTACCTTAACGGTCTGCCCTTGGTGGTTGAATATATTATTGAAACATGTCGCCAATACCCGCAACTACAGCCTTTGCAGCAGTTATTTGAACAGCATATTGTTAGCGTTTTATCGCAAAGAGATGTGTTATGTATGCCATGATTTTAGCGGCCGGGCGCGGTGAACGAATGCGCCCGTTAACCGACCATCTGCCCAAGCCACTGGTCTGTGTCGATGGCAAACCGTTGATTGTCTACCATTTAGAAAAGCTAAGTGCGATGGGTATCACCAATGTAGTGATTAACTTAGCGTGGTTAGGTCAAAAGCTCATACAGCAGTTAGGTGATGGTAGTCGCTGGGGACTGAGTATTGATTATATCGATGAAGGAGAGTCTGCTCTGGAGACCGCTGGTGGTATCAAAAATGCGCTAACCAGGTTACAGGGCGATGTTTTTATGGTGATTAATGGCGATATCTGGACTGATTTTGATTTTGACCAACTGCCGCGCTCGTTGCCCCATGGTATATTATCGCATCTGGTGATGGTCGATAATCCTGAGCATAATAGCGCCGGTGACTTTGCTATCGATGAAGGACTGTTAAGCACTCAAGGGACCAATAAGCTAACCTTTGCCGGCATCGGGGTTTATCATCGACATTTATTCGATGACGTTAAGCCGGGCGCCTCACCGCTAGGGCCTGTTTTACGTCACGCCATGGCCGGGTTAACAATAACAGGTCAGCATCATCGCGGACGCTGGACAGATGTGGGTACACCACAGCGTTTAGCTCAATTAGAACAATCGATAGTGCATTGCGCGCTTAAGTCATAAAAAGGGGTTAGCTTGAGAATTTGGGGCAAAGTTTTAGGTACTTTATTTGGTTTTATGTTCGGCCGTTTTTTTGGCGCGGTGATCGGGTTTTATCTCGGACATCGCTTCGATAAGAGTCTCGGCCAAGACTTTTCAAACCAAGGGGGCTTTAGTAAATACTTCGTCAATAAAGCTTCCTTTACCAATCAAGCGGTATTCTTTCATGCGGTATTCTCGGTTTATGGTCATATCGCGAAAGCCAGTGGGCAGGTGACCAGCCAAGAAATTCAGGCGGCCTCGATGCTAATGGAGCAGATGGGCTTAAGTGGCGATCGCAAACGCGAAGCGCAGCAAGCTTTTAGTCAGGGTAAATCTGAGGGTTTTGCGCTTGAGGATACCCTAAAGGAATTTAAGCGTAGTTCATTTGGTCAACGTGATATTTTACAGTTTTTCTTAGAGGTGCAACTACAGGCCGCGTTTGCCGATGGTGAATTACACCCCAAAGAGCGAGAGATATTATATACCGTGGCACGCATTTTGGGCTTTTCGGTGCGCGATATCGAGCGCTTGTTACAGCAGTTAGAAGCGCAGATGCATTATCATCGCCAGCAGGGCGGGCAACAGAGTGGCCCATCATTACAGGATGCCTATTCAATTTTAGGGGTTAGCGAGAGTGATGATGATAAGGCGGTTAAGAAGGCATGGCGCAAGCTCATGTCGCAGCATCATCCAGATAAATTGGCCGCGAAGGGCTTACCTAAAGAGATGCTAGAGATTGCTAATCAAAAGGCCCAAGATATCCAGGCAGCCTTTGAGCAAGTTAAGCGTCAGCGTGCTATGAAATGATTTTAGCCAATGGTTATGTCATGCAAACAAGGAGATGCTAGAGATTGTTACGCTCAAAGCCGAAAAGGCCCAAGATATCCAGGCAGCCTTTGAGCAAGTTAAGCGTCAGCGTGCTATTAAATGATTTTAGTCTCGCTCTTGTTAATCAAATAGACGTTTAGACGTCTAATTTGACAATGGCGTCGACTTTGGGTACTTTGCTTCTTAATCTTTATTATTAATGAACCGGGTTAGCCCTATGACAAATCAACCTCCGATCACCGCAACGGCGCAAGCACGTAAACCTAATGGTTTAGCACTCGCCCCACTGATGCTATTTTTATGCGTGTTTCTCGGCACGGGTGCCTACTTAACCTGGCAGGGAGTGGAGTTTGCTTTCTACCAACTGCCTGCACCTGTGGCGGTATTGCCCGCCTTACTACTCGCGTTGATCGTGACGAAAGATAAGATCAACACCACGATCGAAGCATTCATTAGCGGCGTAGGCGATAGTAATGTCATCGCCATGTGTATTATCTATTTACTCGCGGGTGCATTCGCCGCAGTCGCTAGTGCAACCGGTGGTGTTGAAGCGACGGTTAACTTAGGTCTTAGCTTAATCCCATCATGGTTTTTATTACCCGGTTTTTTCTTAATTAGTGCCTTTATCGCCACTGCGATGGGCACATCGATGGGCACGCTTGGCGCGGTCGGCCCAATTGCGTTGGGTGTGGCGCAGACCACTGGCATTGACTTGCCTATTATGGCGGGTGCGGTAATAAGTGGCGCGATGTTTGGTGACAACTTATCGATAATATCTGATACCACTATTGCCGCGACTCGTACTCAGGGCTGTGACATGAAGGATAAGTTTAAAGAAAACTTCCGCATTGCATTGCCAGCGGCGATCGCTGTGATTGTATTGCTATATTTTTTAGGAACCGAGGCACAGCTGCCGCCAACCCAAGCCATCGAATGGATTAAGGTGTTACCGTATTTAGCTATTCTTGCGCTCGCGCTAGCCGGTGTTAATGTTTTTGTGGTGCTCGGTAGCGGTATTATGTTCGCTGGCATTGTGGGGCTGCTGCAAGTCCCCGATTACAGCGCGATGACGTTGAGCAAGGATATCTACAAAGGCTTTAGTAACATGCAAGAGATCTTTATTCTGTCGTTATTTATTGGCGGTTTAGGTGCAGTGATGAGCCATCAGGGAGGGTTGTCATATATCGTGAAGGGCATCGACAAGTTACTGAGCCGTTTTAGTGGCAACGAGGGGCAAGTCAGCCAACGTGCAGCCGAGTTGGGTATCGCAGGTGTGGTTGGTTTAACCAATATCGCGACAGCCAATAATACCGTATCGATCATCGTAGCGAGTAATGTGGCGAAAAACTTAGCCACTACCCATGGCGTGCTTCCCAAGCGCAGCGCCAGCCTGCTCGATATCTTTGCCTGTGCCGTGCAGGGGGTATTACCTTATGGTGCACAAGCACTGATGCTAGGTGCAATGTTTAGCCTATCGCCACTGACGGTGGCAACCAATGTTTTCTATCCGATGCTATTGGCTATCTCTGCTATTTTGACCATCATTTTTCGTAGGCGTTAAGGGTTGGCTTTCTCTATAAATTAATACTTTGTTACTAGGTTTTGTGCGAAATCACTTTGACAAAGTTGATTGCGCTAAGTACCCTGTACCAACGTTCAGTAATTTTATTCGTTAGGATCAGCTACGCTACTATGTATTTCCATGCCGCCAGACAACCAATCCTCGACCTAGATAAGCAGCTTTATGCTTATGAATTATTGTTTCGGGATGGTATCACTAATGCATTTCCCGATATCGATGGTAATGAGGCAACCTCTAAGATCATAGCTGGTAGTCAATTTGATTTTTCGCTATCGGATTTTACAGGTTCACATCCTGCTTTTATCAATTTTACCTTGGCAACGCTGGAGAAAAAATTTCCATCTTTGATCCCTAAGGATGAGCTGGTGGTGGAAATTCTTGAGACCGAACGTCCCGGTAAACGCTTGTTGGCTGAGGTAAAAGAATTACATAGTTTGGGTTATGTCGTGGCCTTAGATGATTATGTACATGAACCCGTGTGGCGTCACTTTTTCCCTTTTATTAGCATTATTAAGGTAGACTTTCTAAGCACCGAATTAGCAGAAATCTCGATCATCTGTGAAGCTGTTAAGGCCTTTCCACATATCAAATTACTGGCCGAAAAAATTGAAACTCATGAGCAGCATCAGTTAGCGGTGGAACTAGGTTTTTGTTACTTTCAAGGTTATTTCTTTGCTAAGCCAGAAACTTTAAAAGCAAAATCGCTGTCACCTGCTCAATTTAGCCTTGCTGAACTCTTATATGAGACCAGTAAGGCAGATCTAGATCTACCTAAAATCATCAATGTGTTTGAGATGGATGTGAATCTCTCGTACAAATTATTGCGCTATAGTAATTCGTCAGTATTTCGACGTCGCGCCGAAATATCGACCATCAAGCAAGCTATAGTAACGCTGGGTAAAGTTGAGCTACAAAAGTTTATTTCGGTGTTATTTTCGGCGCAAATGATTTCTGATAAGCCGCCTGAGTTGATGGCGCTGAGCCTATGCCGTGCAAAATTTTGTGAAGGACTCGCCAAGGTTAGCCCGCTACTAGCAAGTGAGAGTGTGGCCTTCTTAACCGGCATGATGTCGCTAATTGACGTTATTATTGGCGAAAGCATGTCTTGTGCAATGGAAAAACTGCCACTGGCCAATGAGATTAAAGATGCTTTTCTTAACGGTGAAGGGGTGTTAGCGCAATTGGTTGAGGTCGCAAAACACTATGAACAAACGGATTGGCAAGCCAGCGAGCAGCATTTAGCGTTACTGGAAGTGAATCCGGATCTAGTGCCGAAAATTTATCGTGACGCAGTGTCCTGGGCTAATGGCCAGATGGAATATGTCTTGTCAGGAGAGATGTAAGCTACTAGTAAATTAGTATGTGTTAGGTGCACACAGCCTAGTGTGCACCTAAACCGACGTATTATGCCTGAGCTAATTGCTCAAAACATACCTCGGCAGCCGCCAGCGTCGCGGCAATTTCTTGCTCGCCATGAGCCGTCGATAAGAATCCTGCCTCATAAGCGGAAGGGGCAAGGTAAACCCCCTGTGCTAACATTAAGTGGAAGAACTTATTAAAGCGGGCGATATCACATTTACCAACATGCTCAAAACAGCTTACTTCTTGCTGGTCAGTAAAGAAAATACCAAACATTGCGCCAACATAGTTAATCGCTAGTGGGATACCATGTTTTGCCGCTGCCGCTTTAAAGCCTTCGGCAAGCTGCTTGGTTTTCTCGGCGAGATCGCTATGTAGACCTTCCACCGACAACAACTCTAATGATTTAAGGCCCGCCGCCATCGCAATGGGATTACCAGAAAGAGTGCCTGCCTGATAGACAGGTCCTGTTGGGGCAATGTATTGCATCACTGCTTTGTTGCCGCCAAATGCGCCAACTGGCATGCCACCGCCAATAACCTTACCCAAGGTCGTGATATCAGGTTTAACATCATAGTAAGCCTGTGCGCCGCCCAATGCGACCCTAAAGCCGGTCATGACTTCGTCGATAATTAGTAGCGCGCCAAATTTGTCACAAACTGCCCGCAACTTCTGTAAGAAATTATCCTTGGGTGGGATGCAGTTCATGTTGCCAGCCACTGGCTCAACGATGATACAGGCGATTTCTTCGCTGTACTCACTAAAGAGCTGTTCTACCGAGGCAATATCATTGAAGGTTGCAGTTAATGTATGCTTGGCAAAGTCGGCCGGAATGCCCGGTGAGCTTGGTTGACCTAAGGTCAATGCGCCAGAGCCTGCTTTTACTAACAATGAGTCGGCATGACCATGATAACAGCCTTCAAACTTTAAGATTTTATCACGCTTGGTGTAGCCGCGGGCTAAACGGATCGCGCTCATGGTCGCTTCTGTACCAGAGCTAACCATGCGTACTTGTTCCATTGAAGGTACTAGCGAGCGAACTTTTTCTGCCATGATTATCTCAAGCTCGGTCGGTGCGCCAAAGCTTAGCCCAAAGGCGGCTTGGTCGATCACCGCTTGGCGGATCTCTGGGTGATTGTGACCCAAGATCATTGGGCCCCACGAGCCAACATAATCGATGTAGTCCTTGCCATCGACATCGGTAATTAATGCGCCGTCAGCTTTTTCTATAAATAGCGGGCTACCGCCAACGCCGGTAAAGGCGCGTACTGGCGAATTAACGCCCCCAGGAATGACTTTTTGTGCTTGTTCAAATAACTGTTGTGAACGACTCATGGTGAATCCTTAATTTAATATTCAAATAGGGGGGTTACTTACGACTAAACCAAGTGACATCACATTCGTGCTGTTTAACTTGGTCGGCAACACCTAAGGTTAATGCAAATAAAGCCATGCGAATCAACACCCCGTTTTCAACTTGGCGAAATATCGCTAAGTTTGGGTTTATGTTTAAATCGGTATCAAGCTCGTTGGCCTCGGCGCGAGAGTCTCGTGGCAACGGATGCATAATCACCGTATTGGATTTGCAATGTTGGGTGTATATCTGCTGATTTAAACGAAATTGCCCACGGTACCTGTTGGCTTCCTCAGGATTAGGGAAACGCTCTTCTTGGATACGCGTTAAGTATAAGATATCGGCGTCTAAGTTACCTTCAAGCTCTTGGGTGATAATGACTCTATGCCCAGCATTTTCAAGAATAGAGATTACCTCATCTGGCATCGCTAATTCTTTGGGGGAGATCAAGCTAAAGGTAATATTTGTGTATTGGGCTAATAACTTGGATAAGGAATGGACGGTGCGACCAAATTTTAAATCGCCGACCATCGCGATATGCATGTTATCGATGCCTTGCAGCTTGCTCGAGAGCTCTTTTTCGATGGTGTAAAGATCTAACAGTGCCTGTGTCGGATGTTCATTGCTGCCATCGCCACCGTTGATCACCGGCACTAAAGAACCCTTGGCAAATTCGGCCACCGAGCCAGACTGAGGATGACGCATTGCGATAACATCGGCATAGCTACTGAGTACGCGCGCTGTATCATATAAAGATTCACCCTTGGACAACGCAGAGGTGCTCATCCCGGTTGTTTCACGCACAAAGCCGCCCAACAGATTAAAGGCGCTGCCAAAACTCACCCGCGTACGGGTACTGGCTTCAAAAAACATATTACCCAAGATGGCACCGTCTAATACCCGAGTGCGCTTTTTACGTTGGGCATAAGGCTGCATGGTGTTGGCGGTGGTGAATATTTTGCCGATAGCGTCACGGTCCAACTGGTTAACCGAGAGGATGTGATTGCCAATGAAATCAGTCATGGTGCGATCCTTTATAACAGGAAAAAAAGAGCGTAATTTATGGCGGCAAAATATAGCAGATTTTTGCCTCGCGCTAAAGCTCTGTGTCGGGTTTATGCACCCTGATTAGCTCTGGTCTATATGCCTTGTTCTCGGTGCAGGTGTTTACGCAGGGTGCGCCAGTTTAGGAGGCCTATTGGCGCGAGCGTCTCTTGATCAACAATAATCACAAAGCCTGCACGGCGTGGGCTTAACAATTCATAGGCATGGGCCAGCGTCGCATTGTCTTTTAGGTAGGGAGCTTTCACCAAAGATTGGCAATCTTGGTTATAACCCATCGCCTTGGCCGTCATCTGATAGCCTTGGTTGGTGCCTTGATTGCAAATCACTAAGGGTAGGCTGGTGGTGCAATCTTTCCATGGTTCGCTGGTGGTTAGGGTCTTAAACTTACGCCGCATTAATGCGCATACGCCAGTATCTTGTAGGGTATAAATCACCGGAGATATTTTATAGCCCAGGCGCTGTAAATCTAATTGCTGTAAAAACAGCGACTTCAAACCAAATACCTGTTGCGATAAGAGGATCGCCGGTACGACCACCAATAGACTAGGAAAGATAATGGCGGCATTTTCAGAGAGCTCAAGTACCGCAACGAGTGCCGCTAAGGGGGCATTCAAACTCGTGCCCATCATCGCGACCATGCAAATTAACACGGCCATTGGCGCATAGGGTGCCAATGTAGGGAAGTAAGGCACAATAGTCCAGATTAATAGGCTACCAATGAGAGCGCCGAGTCCATAAAGAACACCAATGACCCCACCGGGAATGCCTAGGCCCAAGGCGCTAACGGTGGCGACAAACTTAGCCAATAGCACCATCGCCAGAAAGGTGACTTGCGGGTGTGACATCAGCGCGATATTAAGCGCCGCCAAATCCGAGCCCATCACCTGAGGGATGAACCAAGCGATAGTGCCAACGATAAGACCGGCAAGCGGTAGACGAACCTCCATGCTGATATCTTTCGCGCGTTTCATCACGCCCAGCAAGCTGCGGTTAAATAACACCGCGGCAAGGCCAATGATCAGACCGATCAAGATGAAGGGCCAGACGACGGTAGAATTAATCGCTGGGATCACAATGTCGCCATAGAGATGGATATCGCCAAATACCGCGCGACTCATGGCAGTGCCAATCAGCGAAGATAACATGATCGGTAAGAATACATGAATACGATAATGCTGCACCACCACTTCTAACACAAAGACCACCGCCGCCAGTGGTGAATTGAAGGATGCGGAAATACCAGCCGCCATACCACAAGCCGTCAGTACTCGTGTGGTGTTCTTAGGCAGGCGTAACTTGATACTGAGCAGGCTCGCCGCGCCAGCACCAATGTGTACGGCAGGGCCTTCACGCCCGACCGAAAACCCACTGGCGATGACGCTCATCGCGCTAAAAAATTGACTGAGCGAATTGCCAAAGGGAATATAACCATAGTACTTACGTTGACGATGCAGCACATAAGGGATGCCCATGCGGTGATACTTCTGATGCCCAAGGTGAGCAATAACCAGTACGACAAAGGCACCGATAACTGGTGATAGGAAGCGTATTAGGACATTTTCTTGAGAAAAATCATCGGCAACATTCATGTACTGATGCTGGATAAACTCGATGCCAAGACGTAGTCCGACAATCGCTAACGAGGCTAGCAAGCCAACAAGCGCCCCCAACACTACGAGCTGCCATGAGGTTTTTGCACTGGCTAATGGCAGTCTGATTTTTTCAATTAGGTGCATAGTGGCTAAATATTATCCAAGGTGAAAATGAACGTTTCGGGCAGTGTCTTGATATCGGCAAAGATGCGCCAACATTGTTAAGATGTTGTCATCTCAAGATACAAAAATATCTCATTTACGGGTAGAATAGCTGCCATAGCCCCCCATTGAAACAGATTAAGGATGTAATGTTAAGGTTAAAAAGTGTTTTAAATTATCGTTTTGGTTATCTCAATTTACTCATTGTCGCGATTATTGCCTTCGTTTCAGGTAACTATTATTACGGTGTAAGCGAGGTTAACCAGACAAACCCTGAGTTGATTAAGCTACGTGATGACAACCTCAAGTTGTCACAGGAGCTGGTGAAAACTAATTTCCAGTTAACCATCGAGCGTGAAACGATCAAGGAAATGAACGATAGCGCACTAAACTTACAGTCCAATCTGATTGAGCAGCAACTAGCTCTGCGCTTCTACCAAAAAATAATGGCGCCAGAGTTCACCACCAATGGCGTGAATATTGAGAAGGTAATTATTGAGGCTGGCATCAGTGCGCGCCATTACAGGTTCGAAGTGCTGTTGGCTCAGCTGGAGAAGCGAAAACGCTACGTTAAGGGAAGCGTTAAACTGTTACTCATCGGTAGTCAGGATGAAAAACCACTAAATATTGACTTAATGTCACTCACTCAACGCAAGAAGGCCTTAACCATTAGCTTTCGTTATTTTCAGCATTTAAAGGATGATTTTGTTCTGCCCGCTGACTTCATGCCAGAAAAATTGAGAGTAACCATAGTGATGCCACGTAAACGAGGCCAGAAAGGCGGCACTGTTACACAGGAGTTTACGTGGAATGCGTTGCTAAAAGTACCGCTTAAGCCTATTTTGAATGGCCCTGAGCAAAGTACGCCTTAGGTGCTATTGGTTGTTTAGTGCACAAAATTAGCGATAAGTTTAATAAAAGATTGCACCAAGCATGGGGCTATTAGATAATTGACTAAATTAGTCAGGTATATTGTTTAAAGAGGTTAAAATGTCGGTTGAAGTTGTTGAAGCAGGAATTCCATTAGAGCTTACTGAAGCGGCGGCCAAGCGCGTTAATTTCTTGCTGGATGATGAAGAGAATCCAGGACTGAAATTACGTGTGTATATCACCGGTGGTGGTTGTTCTGGTTTCCAATACGGGTTCACTTTCGACGATAAAATTAATGATGGCGATATGCAAATAGAGAAAAATGGCGCCACCATGATTGTCGATCCGATGAGCCTACAATATTTAGTCGGCGGGCGAGTCGATTTCACCGAAGGATTAGAGGGGTCACGCTTTTTAGTTGATAACCCAAATGCTTCGGCGACCTGTGGTTGCGGTTCAAGCTTTAACATCTAGTTGTGTTATGTGTTGAGCGATAAAAAAGTCAGTAACGTGAGTTACTGGCTTTTTTGGTTTTTAACCTGCTGCCTAAGCCATTGCTTGAAATGAGCAATAGCTGATAAATGTTCAATATTGGTGATGCTATGGTTAACAACGAGGTAGTAACCACTGTTTGATGCCATTGGCTTAAAGGGACTGACTAAGTGACCGCTGGCTAAATCATTAGCTAACAAGGCTTGGCGGGCTAACGCGATTCCTTGGCCGGCTGAAGCTGCCTCCATCGCAAGATCGGCGCGATTAAAATAATGCCCTTGGCGGCAATAATATTGACTTAACCCCCTTTGCTCAAACCAATATAACCACTCACATTCTGCGGGTGCGCCTTGCCATGGCATGGTGTCATGCAATAAATTGACTTGCTGCCAACAGGCCGGGTCCTGCCAATCGTGACGGGCCGCGTATTGCGGACTCATCACCGGAATAAGCGCCTCAGCCATTAACAGCTCTGGTGGCATCACATCGTCACTAGGATAAGGAATGGGTGCAAAGTCGATGGCTAAATCATAATCTTGAACCTCTTTATCCACCAGTGCGCCGTCGGCAAATATTTGTACCTGTAACTGAGGGTGATGCTGATAAAAATCTTGCAATCGCGGCACCAGCCACTTGTAGGCAAAAGATGGCGTTGATTTAACCCGAATTTCTTGATTGAAACACGCATCGCCTTGCAACTGGTTAATCGTTTGGCTGATATTGTTCAGACTTGGCTCAACCACCGCCTGTAACATCGCGCCTGCTTTGGTCAGCCTGATCCCACGGGAATGTCGCTCGAAGAGGGTCAACTTTAGCTGCTGCTCAAAGTGCCCCATCTGCTGGCTTACCGCGGCGGCCGTGATGTGTAGCTCTTTCGCCGCATTGGTAAAGCTGCTGGTGCGAGCGGCTACATCGAAGGTGCGTAATGCAGCCATCATTTGCGCATTTAGTTTCATTGTGCGGGCCTCTATTTTAGCGCTAGCGTTAAGTTTGACTTAACGCTCATGTTAGCAATCATTGCTTGTTTAGTCCGTTTTTTTAACCAAAAATAGCCACAATAAATATTCGAGGTGAACGGCAATGAAGATTATGGTGTTGGGTGCAGGTGTAATAGGTGTTAGCACCGCATGGTATTTGGCCAAATCGGGACATGAGGTGACGGTGGTCGAACGTCAAAGTGATGTCGCCTTAGAGACCAGTTTTGCTAATGCGGGACAAGTATCACCCGGGTATTCGGCGCCGTGGGCGGGTCCAGGTGTTCCTGCCAAGGCGGTTAAATGGTTATTGCAAGATCTCTCACCGTTACGGATTAATCCGCTGGCCGACAAAAGTCTGTATGCATGGATGACTAAATTACTGCTCAATTGTACCGAGAGCCGCTATCAGGTTAACAAAGGGCGAATGTTACGCTTGGCCGAGTATAGCCGCGATAGCTTAGGGTTGTTACGCGAAGAATTATCACTTAATTACGAACAGCGTAACCAAGGCACCTTACAACTATTTCGCCAGCCCAAACAAATAAAAGCCGCGCAAAGTGATATTCGAGCACTCGAGCAGCTTGGAGTAAATTATCAAGTATTGGATGTGGCCAGCTGTATCGATTATGAACCCGCTCTGGCCAAGGTAGCGGACAAACTCGTTGGCGGTTTACGGTTACCCGATGATGAGACCGGTGATTGCTTTATGTTTACCCAGCAATTGGCCCAAAAATGCCGACAAGCTGGGGTTAAGTTTATCTTTGATGTCGAAGTAACCAAAATAGAAGTTAAAAACCAACAAATTAGCTGTGTAAAAAGTAATAGAGGCGATCTTTATGCCGATAGTTATGTGATGGCACTTGGTAGCTATTCGCCACTATTGCTCAACCCTCTGGGGATTAAATTACCTATCTATCCGGTTAAGGGCTTCTCATTAACTGTGCCGATTAAAGAGCAGATGTTGGCTCCTGTTTCCACAGTGATGGATGAAACGTACAAAGTAGCTGTTTCACGATTTGATCAACGTATTCGGATCGGCGGAACCGCTGAGCTAACCGGTTATAACACCGATTTGCCACTTTCTCGGCAGGCCAATGTCGACTTTGTGCTCAATGATTTGTTTGCAGGTGCAGGAGACATGTCGCAAGCACAATATTGGACAGGATTGCGCCCGATGACCCCAGACGGTACGCCGGTGGTTGGTGGATGTAGCATCGAGAATTTGTTTATCAATGCTGGCCACGGCACCCTAGGTTGGACCATGGCTGCTGGTTCGGCGCGCTATTTAAGCGATGTAATCAATGGTAAGTCCCCCGATATTAGCAGCGAGGGTTTGGGCGCTGAGCGTTATACCAACGACTAGCCAAACTCATCGCATTTTATCGCATCCCGGGTGATACCTAAGCGTTGCAGCTTTTTACTGATCTCACCCATCATTATGCTTGGCCCACAGAGTAAGAATTCGATATCGCCTTTGGCGCCATGGTGATTAAGGTATTGAGAGAATAGGGCGTTTTGGATGTGCCCGCGATTTCCTTGCCAAGTATCGCCGATTGGCCTAGATAGACTGACATGCCATTTAAAATTGGCATGGCGTCGTGCTAGCGCGTCAAAGTGGGATTGATAGAAAATGTCAGCCTGCTCTCTGGCGCCAAACCATAGTGAAATTTTACGTGAGCTACGTTGTGATAATAGCGTATCAATGTGTGACTTTAGCGGTGCCATGCCCGCTCCCGCGCCAATTAAAATCAATTCTTTCGCGCTGTGTAGTTCGGTGGTGAAATCGCCTAAAGGTCCGGCGAACGATAAGTTATCGCCGGCGCGCAGATGACAAAGGTATGAGGAAGCGATGCCCATACCGTAACCGGCACGCGGTAGGGCGAGTCTAATATTAAAGGTTAAGGTATTACTATTGCCGGGATTGCTGGCAATGGAATAGCTGCGGCTAATGGTTGTCGTCAAGCTAACCCGTTGCTCAATAATGTTGCTGGCCTGCCACTGGCGCTGGTATTCTGGTGGCATCATTGTTGGGCCGATGGTTAAATCAAATGGTGGGATGTCGATATTGACATATTGCCCCGCGGCAAAGCTAAAACCGTGGTTTGGTGGTAGTTGCACCACCAATTCAATGATAAACGGCGTCTCAAACCTATTGCTCATTACCTTAGCGCTAACCGTTTGTTGATTAGCAGCTTGGTCGGACAATGCTATCGTTATATCTTCGGTGACTTGTAACTGACAGGCGAGGCGGCAGCCTTGATTCATCTCCCCCAGCGAAAGTGAACTTTGTTCTTGTGTGGTCAACGGCGCAGTACTATGTTTGGCAATGACCATACATTGACAGCAGGTGCCGCCACCGCCACAGCCAGAAGGTAAATCGAATCCTTGTTGTTGCAGCGCGTGTAATAATGGCTGGCCACCCGTTACTTGATGGTTTTGCGGTGGTTGCTGGTTGGAAGTAATGGATACTTGGTGCTGCTTGGCTTTGTTGCCGACGCCAAAACTGGCGCGTGATATGACATAAAACAGCATTAACAAACCACTTAATGCGAATAAGCTGGCGATACTGGAAATGGTAATTAGCAGCGGTGAGTTGAAATCACTACGCGTGGAATAATCCATGATATGAAGCATCCAAAACCAATCTTTTATGCGCCATTGGTCATTTTTTATATCCAGTGCCTGGCCCGTAAGGGCGTCGATATAGAGTGTACTATTACTTGAGTCCTGATAAACGACTTGCCACAGGGTACGTTTAAGTTTGCGCGATTCTACTTGTTGCGGCGTCACTAATTCGCTGTGAGCTATTGATGCATCATTACGATAAACTTGGCTGGCGATGTTGAGCGCCTGTTGCTGGCTAATATAAGTAGCCTCTAAATTATCTAATCGCACCTTGGGATGGCGACTTTGTTGGTCGAAAGACACCAACGCTGCAGTAGGCGTGGCACTTATGGTCACGGAACTAGCGAACGAATAACGCTGATTAATCTTGGCAAAATCAATGTCTTTTGCGGAAATCAAGTGCATTGCTTGTGGGTTAAGTTGACTGGTGAGGTGAATGTCTTTAGCTTGAATTACATTAAAAACAATACCGCCACTGACCCATAATATTAGTTGTATACCGACCAACAATGACAGCCATTTGTGGCTGGCTCGAAGCACAGATAAGAAGCCTGATTGGCCTTCTCGCTGGTTGAAGCTATAAAAAATTAGCCAGGCGCCGCTACAAGCCATTAATAATGCCAGCATCGAGGCAAACGTTAGCAGTAGATTATTAACATCTTCGCCTTCGTCATAGTCCATGATATGTAGGATCCACATCAGATCAAACAGCCGCCACAGGTCGCTACGCGCCTTAATAAACTGTCCTGTCAGCGGAGAAAAATATAGCGTTGGATTGAAACTGTCGTCGAAAGTCACCTGCCAAATAGGTTGCTGGCGGCCGCCGAGCTCACTAGGATATTGGGTGAGCAGGGCGGTTGAGATTATTCGGCCTTGCTGAGCGTAGATATCACGGGCATGGCGCTCAATGTATTGCTGATCAATATCGATGGTTTGGCCGCTGCTGGCATTGATTATAATGGAGCCGGTTGACTGTTTAATCAAGTAAACAGGTACCCCGTGCTGAGAGGATAGCGTGACTCGTTCAATATCAGTGTATTGCAGCGGAAGTCGGTTGACGCTTGAAAAGTCGATTGTTTGGGCTGGTGGTTTGACAAGATGATCGCCATGGATAATATCGATGTCGATGCTTGCCATGTATAGGCCACTGAGCATCCAAATAACTAACTGCACACCAATGATTAAGCTTAACCATTTGTGTACAGTTCTGATCCGCGCTGGCCATGCAGATGGTGGAGAAATAGGAATGGATTGCAACGGTGTTACTCAATAAATAATGTTATTTATCAAGCTAACATAATCGCTTGGCGATCAAAAGTTCCGGTGCTGAGATTCGAGTGAAATTACCCCTTCGCTTGATCTAGCCAAGGTCACTCAGTGATCCTGGCATCAACATGTGGCCCATTTTTTCAGCCTTGGTATTTAAGTATTCGTGATTGTGCTTATTGCGGCCAACTTCGATGGCAACTTGCTCGACCACATCGATACCAACATTTTGCAATGCCTGCACTTTCTTGGGGTTGTTGGTCATTAGTTTAACCTGGCTAACGCCAAAATGGGCCAGCATCGGCTGACACATGGTAAATTGACGCAGGTCGGCGGCAAATCCCAAGCGTTCATTAGCCTCGACAGTGTCGGCGCCTTCGTCTTGTAGATGATAGGCTCGAATCTTATTAATTAGGCCGATGCCACGACCCTCTTGGCGTAAATAAAGTAATGCGCCACTGCCGGCCTCTACAATGCTCGCCATAGCCGATTCCAATTGATAGCCGCAGTCGCAGCGCATGCTAAACAAGGAATCGCCAGTCAAACACTCTGAATGCAGGCGAATAAGCAGAGGCTGATCAGTCTTGATCACACCGTAAGTTAGAATTATGTGCTCTTGACCACTTTGGGTTTCAGTAAATCCATGCATTGTAAACTCACCAAAGCGAGTGGGTAAGCGACATGAATCGACATATTGTGCTGACATATTGAACCTTTTCTAATCTTACGGTTATTGCTAACCAAACAAATAAGCTTTCCATAGATGTATGGGCAAACTATCTAAAAACCAAGGTTTATTACGGTTTTTCTTCGCCTCGTTTGTCAATTATACGCCAATTGCTTTCTTAGTTAATAAAAATATCCGCTAAAGCTTGGAATGACAAACGATAAACTGTATTTTATAGGCCTTGCTTAGGCTAAATGTTGATAGGTTTACACGAGTGGCAAATGAATTGGTTGTTATAGCTTGTATTACTTGGTTTATTGTCTGTTGGGCCGGTTACACCAAATTCGCTAAACGACGCGCGAAAACAACGCGCTGCATAGCATCCGTGATGCATCGACATCGTATCGCCTGGATGAGCCGGCTTCTTTATCGTGAGCACTTAATCGCAGACACCGCATTACTGGCGAGTTTAGAGCGGCAGGTGACTTTTTTTGCCTCCACCACGATTCTTATTCTGGCGGCGCTGTTAACCCTGCTCAGTACCTCGGAACGTATTTATCAGGTGCTGTCTTCGATGCCAGGTGCCTATCCCACCACTATGTTTGATATTCAGATCCGGTTAATGTTAATGATCTCAATATTTATCTTTGCCTTTTTTACGTTTACCTGGTCGATGCGCCAATATGGTTTCTGTTCGGTCTTGATGGGCGCATTTCCAAAAGCACAAAAGGGCGCCGAAATCAGTGCCGATGAACAGCGCTATGTGCTTAATTTGGCAAAAATCATTGACCACGCGGGGCATAGCTATAACTATGGCCTGCGCTCATATTATTTTGCGATGTCGACGCTAGCGTGGTTTATTCATCCACTTGCGTTTGTCTTTGCCACCACCATGGTGGTGATGATCCTGTATCGACGAGAGTTTCATTCCAACACGCTCAAGGTGATGGACATCATCGATCAGGCTTAACTATTTATTAACTTGGACTTATATTATGAATTTTATGCGAATTATAACCACTGGCGTGATGGCCTTTTCTTTGAGTGGATTAGGCAATGTTGCATTTGCCAAAGAACAACCGTTTGCCGATTGGCTGGTTGAACTGCGCAGCGATGCGAAAGAGAAAGGCATTAGTGAAGAAACCATAGCCCTAGCATTAACGGATGTGACACCTTATCCCAAGGCGATTAAAAGCGATCGCGCGCAGCCGGAATTTAAGCGTACCTTTGTCAACTATTCGACCAAGCGACTATCCGATTGGCGCATTAACACGGGTCTAAAAAAGAAAGTTGAGCACCAAGAACTGCTGGAGAAAGTCGCTAAAGCCTATGGTGTGCAGCCACGTTTTATCCTCTCATTTTGGGGGCTTGAGACCAATTACGGTACCTATACCGGTAATAACGACATCATTCGTTCATTGGCAACCTTAGCCTATGATAAGCGTCGCGGTCCTTATTTTCGTAAGGAGCTGTTTAACGCCTTGCTGATCTTAGATCAGGGCCATATTGCGCTAGAAGACATGAAAGGCTCATGGAGTGGTGCAATGGGGCAAGGGCAGTTTATGCCATCAAGTTTCTTACAGTTTGCCCAAGATTTCGATGGCGATGGCAAGAAAGATATTTGGAATAATCAGGGTGACGTATTTGCCTCTATTGCTAACTACTTGAGTCATTATGGCTGGAGTGATCAGCAAACTTGGGGCCGTCAGGTTACCTTACCCGACAATGCAGCAAGTTGGCTTGAAAGCGTAAAGGCGGATAAGCCAGAGAAAGGCTGTCGGGCATTACGTGCCCACACCGCAAAGTTGCCTTTGTCGCGCTGGAATGAATTGGGCGTAAAACGTTTGAACCTAACTGAACTACCTAAGGTGTCAATGACCGCTACGCTAAGCCTGCCAGACGGGATTGATGGGCCAGCATTCTTAACTTATGGCAACTTCCGTACTATTTTACGTTACAACTGCGCCAATAGTTATGCCATCACCATCGGCTTACTGTCGGATAAATTTAAAAGCTAGTACACTAGGAGCTAATGTAAGTCAGTTAAGGTATATGCGAACGATGAAACGAGGCCGCTCCCGTCCTTTATCGCCTTAAATTACAAATTGGCCAATGAAAAAATCAGGGACGATTTTTTAGTATTTACCGCAGGGATGCGGATCAAATACGGTATTGAATAGATAATTTATCATTTAAGATCGGCGATAAAATAGCGGGTCGCCTTTGCAAATAGCGTCCTTGCTATTTGTCCTTCGGACCAGCTAAAGCTGTCTTAAAATTTTCCAGAAATTTTAATCTTTGGGGTACGTTTCTTTAAGAAGCACAAATTGGTCTGGAACCAATTTGAACAGCACCAGGCTGGCCCGCAGGGTGAAATACACGGATGTATTTCATAAAGAAAGGTATCTGGTGTGCGTGTGATGATCTTAAATAAAAAGGTAAAGCTTACAAGCACATCACAAAATCCACTGAAGCTATAATTATTCGCTTAACTGACCTTAGGAACAATTAATACAATGTGGATTTATTTTACCTTGCTTGCGGCATTTATGCAGGCATGGCGTAATGCCTTTCAGAGTAAGTTAAGCCAAGATGTTAACGTGATAGGGGTGACCCTAGCCCGCTTCTTGTGGGCGGGGCCCATTGCTGGGCTGTATTTAATCGGCTTGTATTGGTGGCAAGATGCGCCGATGCTCAATGTTAACGGCACTATGGTTAGCTACGTACTCGGTGCATCGGTGATGCAAATAATGGCTACGGCTTTGATGGTAAAGCTTTTTCAGCTTAACAACTTCGCCGTTGGCGCTGGCTTGGCGAAGAGTGAAGCACTAGTAGCGGCTATTATTGGGACATTCTTTTTTGGTACTAGTCTCAGTCTATTTGGCTGGGTTGGTGTGGCGATCGGCGGTGTGGCGATATTCTTAATGAGCGCCAAGAATGGTTTGCGCGGGTTATCGCTTAAAACATTAGGTATAGGGCTGGCCAGTGGCACTTGTTTTGCGCTGACCTCGTTATGGGTGCGCGAAGCGAGCTTGAGCTTAAGCTTGCCGACAATGCATCGAGCGGCGTGGGTACTATTATCGGTCATCGTGGTACAAACCTGCGCCTTATTGATTTATCTTAGCTTAAAGGATCGCGCCACGCTGCGGGCACTAAGACAGCGACCAAAGCTGGTTCTATTAACCAGTTTGACGAGCTGCATTGGTTCAATCGGTTGGTTTACCGCGATGTCTTTTCAGGCGGTGCCCTATGTAAAAACATTAGGTCAAATCGAAGTGTTCTTCATGATGATGGTGTCTACTTTCTGGTTGAAGCAAAGCGTTAAGGCTAAAGATGGCCTGGGGCTACTGTTAATTGCAATTGCAGCGAGCATGGTAATGTGGGTATAAATTATTCACTTTCAATTAGCTACAAACTAATATAACATAAATTATTGCTGGCGATCTGATGGTGTGAAATGGAGTTCTCACATTGAATAACTCAATTAAATCAAAATTTTTATTCTTCTCTTTAACCATATTTGTGGTGATGTTTGCTGCGGTGGGTAGTCATAACTATTACAAAACTCAGGACGAGATAATGACTCGGATGAATGAGCAAATTACCATGGCTAAATTACGCGCCTCGACGGTACTGCCCTCGCTTATTTGGAATTTCGCCTCCGATAGCATTAGGGACTTTTCAAAAGCCGAATTACGCAGCGAATTCATCAATGGCATCATCGTTTCTGATGGTAGTGAGACATTATTTTCAGGGATAAAAAACGAAGATAATGCCGTGGTTTTTGACCAAGCGAATGAATTTGAAGAGCAGCAAGGATTAATGTTGTTTGACTTAGTTCATGTTGAGAATGAAGAGCGAACAATTGTCGGTCATGTCACCATACGCGAAAATAAACGCTATATTGATGAGCGTCTTAATCAAGTATTGTGGCAACAAATATTGCAAAGTGTTGCCTATTGTATCGTGCTGTTCGCATTGATATGGGCGCTGATTAGCCGTTTGGTGTTGCTCCCAATAGTGGCGCTAAACAAGCGCCTAAATAGCATTACTCGCGAGATATCACAACGTTAGCCGATGATCCCCGTGAGCAGTGCTCACAGGGATAACAGCCTAAAACTCTCGATATAACATATACAGATGCGCGGCGCTCCAGCTAAAGTTAGTAGCCCCCTGCACCTGAGCCGTTTCTGGATTATAATTCTCTCTAATTGAACCCCGCCCTGTTAAGCCCTGTGCCTGTTGATAGACTCGGTCGAGCATCGCCTGGGCTTGTGGTTGATAGCCGTAGTTCTTCAGTGCAACGAGACCAAAATACAGTTGGTCGAGCCACACGCGACCGCGCCAGTAGATATCGGGATGATAAGCAGGGTTAGTTTTCGATGCGGTGCCTAGCGGAATTAGGGTGTTAAATTCATTAGGGTCTAGCATCACCATTGCCACGCGTTTAGCTTGTTGTGGGGTACTAATTTTTGCCCACAATGGGCTCCAGCCTTCAGGTCCTCGACCGCGTTTAGTCAATAACGTGCCGCCGCATTGACCAGGTTTGGTGGCTGTATTTGTGGTTTGTCGGTCATAATAAAAGCCCGAGGCTTGGTCGAAGAAACATTGATTGACCCGCGTTATTAATTGAGTCGCTTGCCTGCGCATCTGCTGTGCTAGTTTCGGTTTGCGCAGTAGCGTCGCCATTTTCGCCAACAGCTGCTTTTCTTGGGCCAAATAAGTGTTTAACTCAACAGATTCTTGATTGATAGAAAACCCAATGAGTTGACCATGCCTATCCTTATTGGCATAGAAGCGCACCTGCCAATCCTTTCGAGCGCTCGTCACGTCACCCTGATAATGTACCTTGGCATATTCAGCTAATTGCTGTTGGTTAATGAAGCCAAAGCGGGCCGCGTTATCCATGCCTGATTCCCAGCCTGCGCCATGCTGCGCGCTGATGTCGAGATCGCTATAACCGCCTTCTTTTAATACTTTCTCGTAGCTCGCCATGGTATGACATAACAACCATTGGTCTTTGCCTTGTTTGCAGTTTTTTCGCTCAACTTGGTCGGGGTACTTAACCTTAAATAATATATTACCGCGCTCATCATTATGACGTGGATGATTGGTCGCGCCATATTCGATTAAGCCATTGTTGTTATGATCTCGATTGCGATACCACCACTGGTGATAGGCGAGTAATTTGGGCAGCATGGTGCGAATAAATTCAACATCCTTAGTCTCTTGATATACCTGCCAGGTGGCCCAACTTGCCAATGGCGGCTTGGTATTACGTTCGTTCCAATTGCCGCCAGTGCCGCCGCGGATGGTGTCTTTTTCGTAGAAAATAGCATCGATAACCATGCCGTGATCATAGGGCCTAATGGGATCATTAGGCTGAATTTGATAGTCAAACATCGCCAGAATATTAGATTTAGCCAGCTCGGGGTTGAAGGAGGCTAAGGCATAGGCATGCTTCCAGCTATCCCAAGCCCATGCGCCATTGAACCAGCGCGCCGTTACTGATGGCGTCACCACATCGCGCTTGATTGCGCCGGCAGCGCTGCGCCAATTGCCGTTAAGTGTCTCAATCGCTTTTATTGCTAGGCGATTATTTGGTTGATCCGTGGTTAGCCCTTTGCTTAAATAACTTTGCCACCGCGCTTTTGATGTTGCGATGAGTTTTTTAGCGTTGGTCAGGAGCTTAGCGCTAGAGATTCGCTCTTGCGCTTTATCTGCGCTGGTGTGCCAATAGCTGTGACTACTAAAAAACTGCTGTTGTTGGCGCGGCGGAACGCTTATCTGTGTCTTGCTGCTATAGCTCAGGTTGTTATTGTCGATAACGGTCGTGGTATCGAGGGAGCGGTTTATTTGATAGTGCGCGCCAGCACTCAACATCATCGACCATGTTTGACTAGCCGGTGCTAGCGCGATGGTGAGGGAGTCGTCGGTAGCGGTTAGTTTGCGTTGCCAATTGGGCAGTGCTTGCTTAATTGTCTGTTGGTCATTCCATTGACTGAGTAATTGCCCTTGCCAATTTAGCGCGAGCGCTAAAGGTTGGTCGGTATGATTAATGATGGTCGTGGTGATGAGCGCGCTGCGATTGGACACAAAATTTAGGCCAAGTAATAAGGTTAAATCGTCAAGTACATATCGCTGACTGAGTTGGCCGGGACTATTACTAATGGTTACTTTTGCGCGGCTTAGATCGTAAGCTTTGTCGGACTGCGTATTGGAGATACTCAGTCGATCGAGTTGGCTGGCAAGATTGAGTGAATATTCTTGCGCGATAATCATTGGGCCGGTAAAACCACCGTAAAATGCTGGTTTATCAGGTAGCATGAAGCCATGCCAACTGCCTAGATCAAATAGCGGATTGAAGCGCTGATTAGCATATTTATCGTAATCTTTCATTGCCGTGGGGGTGCCGGTGCGATCGATGACACTCTCGGTGATAGCGCTAGCTTGAGCTTGTGGCATGATCAAAGCCGTGCACAACAATAAAGATAGTGCACTATATTGAATTAGTCCGCAGGTTTTCATCTATTTAACCTTCTTATAGTATTTATAGTATATATACGTGTTTTGAGTGGCTAATTCAAGTCTATTAACCACGGCACCACTATCCAAAATGGGTTAAAATAGGGCAATTAAATTGTGTTAATAAAGAACAGACCATGGAATATAGATTTAGAAAAGATACCTTAAACGATGCTTATCGCGTTGATTTTTCGATGGGCCATGAGGCATTTGGCAGCTGGTTAATGAGTGAAATTGGCGCAAATCGCCAAGATGTCGAGATGCTGATGACTCGCATTTCCGCGATAAAATTGCTCAATGACGACGCCGAGGATCTTATTTTAGGCAGAGATTTTTCACTGACCTTAACCCCTGATGATGCATTGATCAGGGCCAACAGCCTCAATATCGATAGTGAATTGCCCGAAGGTGAAGATTTTTCTCATTACGACGATGAGAGTGCCAGCGCCTGTGGGCTCGATGACTTTGAAACAATGCTGCAAAGCTGGTTGGAATTCATCGCCTAGCCGGCACTCCAAGCTGGGGTAATGGTCAATGGCAGTGCTGATTCCCAAGGCGTCAACTATAGTGTAATAAACATTAGTGTAATAAACATTGATGGAAAACCATGTTATAGCCACCAAAGGAATCTGAAATGGTTAGAAAACTGACGTTATTGATGCTTAGCCTGCTGTTCTCTTGTTCGTTATTGTCGGCGGAATCGGCTAATGATGGCCAACAAGACAAGCTAAAATCAGTGCTGAGTGATATCGAGTATCATCGTGGTTCGAATATAAGCCTGCCCGTACTCACTGAGCGTAAAATAGAAAACTTGGCCTTGTTAGGCAAGGTTTGGGGCTTTTTAAAATATCATCATCCAGGGGTGGCGAGCGGTCAATATAACTGGGATTATGAGTTATTTAGGTTTTTTCCTCGCTATCAGGCGGTTGATAACAATCAACAGCGAAATGCCTTGTTGTCAAATTGGATAAGTGGCCTTGGCGCGGTAGCTATTTGTAAAGCGTGCGTTGCGACAGCGAAAAATGCGGTGATTAAACCTGATCTTAATTGGCTAGGTTCCTATGACCTATCACCGGACTTAAGGCAGCAACTGACATTTATCTATGAAAATAGGCATCAGGGAAAACAACATTATGTAGGCACTATTTTTGACGTCGGAAACCCAGAGTTTTTGAACGAAAATGGTTACAGAGACATGACCTACCCAGACGATGGCTATAGGCTACTGGCATTATATCGCTATTGGAATATGATCCACTATTTCTTTCCAAGCAAACACCTCAGCGACAAAAATTGGCGCGGCGTCCTCGAACAATATATTCCTAAATTTGTTATCGCCAAGAGCCAGCTCGAATATCAGCAGGTTGCGGTGCAGTTATTTTCCGAAATAGATGATAGCCATGCCTATCCCAATGGTGTGTTTGCTTTCCAAGACTGGAAAGGGCAAAAATTCCCACCAGTGCAACTTGAGTTTGTGCAAGGGAAGCTAGTCGTTGTCGGGCACTATAAAACCGAATTAAGCAATAAAACGGGGTTAAAAACTGGGGATCAGATCACCAAGATCGCCGGCAAGACTATCGAGCAGGTAATTCGCGCTAATCAAAAATTCTATCCTGCCTCGAATAAAGCTAGGCGTTTATACAACATGTCTATCGATATGATGCGCTCCAATGATCAGTCAATAAAAATACATTATGTGCGAGAAGGGCGTAACGGTGAGCTAATGCTTAAGCTTGGTGAGCCTGATGAAGTGGGATTTTTTTCGCGCTTTGCTCGCGACGAGCAGGCCAAGAGCTTTGAGCTAATAGCAGGTAATATTGGTTATATTAATTTACGGCATATAAAGCGCAAAGAGATAAAAGTCATTAAGGCGAAGCTGCCAGGTACTCGGGGGGTGATTATTGATATTCGAAACTACCCTCGGCAGTTTGTCGCGATATCTCTGGCTAACTTGTTTAGTGGGACAAAAAAAGAATTTGCCAAATTTACTACGGTTAACATTAACAACCCTGGTGAAGTCGTCTTCAGCGATGCCGCCACTATTTCGGGTAGCGCGCAAAGCTATCAGAATAAGGTCATTGTAATCGTCAATGAAATAAGCCAAAGCCAGGCAGAGTATACGGCGATGGCGCTGCAAGCGGGTGATAACACGACCGTCATCGGCAGCACCACCTCGGGCGCCGATGGCAACATATCTAAGATCGTTTTACCAGGTGGAATTATTACGGCGATTTCAGGTATCGGCGTCTATTACCCCGATGGCAGGCAGACGCAGCGGATTGGGATCGTACCTGACGTGATGATAAGACCTACAATTTCAGGCATAAAGGCAGGAACAGATGAATTGTTAGAGAAAGCGATCAGCTTAATTGAAAGTGATCGTTGAGCGTCATGTTACAAAAAGCTGTGCTATCTTTAATGGTGACTGGCGCTAACCCAGCATAGCGCCATCATTTAGAATAGAATATTTGATACCAACCTCATGAGGGATTATGAAAAAATTATTGTTATTAGTTTTTGTTGTACTAACACTAGCGGGCTGTAGTGAGCCACTACCACAAGATAAACTAGCCTACGCAGGCGAATGGCAAAGTGAGGAAATGTATCTACTGATCCTGGCCGATGGCAGCGTTGCCTATCAGAGGGTACAAAATGGTGGTAATACCTCAGTTAATGGGCCGATAAAAGAGTTTGTTGGCGATGATTTTATCGTTGGATTCGCATTTTTTACTGCCGCCTTTGAGGTCACTCAAGTGCCGACTGAGATTGATGGCACTTGGACCATGGTGGTTGACGGGATGACGTTAGTGCGAAGTCGAAACTGAGACTGAAGAAACGGGAACAGCACAGGTTATACCAAAGGTAAAATTCTGTTTATGGCGGTGACCATAGTTTTTTAAAACTGCCGATTTGCACCGGCACAGAGCCGCACTATTTGTTTAAATGGATGGCGTGAAAGCGTAGGTGCTGCTCAATGAAATTGGCAATAAAGTAGTAACTATGGTCATAACCATCGTGCAGGCGTAATTCAAGTGGGTAGCCACTGGCTTTAGCCGCGGACTGTAGCATTTCCGGTTTTAACTGCTCCGCTAGAAAATCATCAGAGTTCCCTTGATCAACCTTAGCCGGTACAAAAAGCTTGGCTTGTCGCATCAACTCACTAGCGTCATGGTCGCGCCAGTTTGCTTGATCCTTACCTAAATACGCGCTAAAAGCTTTCTGTCCCCAAGGGCAATTCATTGGATTGCTGATTGGGCTAAACGCCGATACTGAGCTATAACGCTGCGGGTTTTTCATTGCAATAGTTAAGGCGCCATGTCCGCCCATCGAGTGTCCTGAAATCGCGCGTTTATCCGACACGGGAAAGGTTGACTCAATCAGCTCAGGTAACTCACTCACCACATAATCGTACATCTGGAAGTGACGACTCCACGGAGATTGCGTTGCGTTTAAGTAGAAACCCGCGCCCTGACCCAAGTCATAACCCTCATCATCGGCTACTTCTTCGCCGCGAGGACTGGTATCTGGTGCCACAATTGCAATGCCAAGCTCTGCCGCGATGCGTTGCACGCCAGATTTCTGCATGAAGTTTTCATCGGTGCAGGTTAAACCTGACAGCCAATATAGCACCGGAATTTTCTGTCCGTTGGATGCTTGTGGCGGCAAATAAATCGCAACCGCATGTCACAGTTCAATG
>Ga0209395_1001480_pt1 | contig 32775 bp, 29 predicted proteins | sample GOMGulsemesocosm_3_FD_184635 | JGI IMG/M metagenome (GOLD analysis project Ga0209395, IMG submission 184635) | Methane-oxidizing microbial communities from mesocosms in the Gulf of Mexico - GOM9D Gulf of Mexico (SPAdes) (version 2) | ecosystem: Environmental > Aquatic > Marine > Cold seeps... | reverse complement strand
TTAGCGATGTACTTGTAATCTGCTTCCTGCTTTCATTTATTGCCTTGCTTTTTCTAGACATCACTACCATAAAATACGGCTATTATCCTTGATTTTTAATGGTTTTTCCTTAACTTAATGGCAGTGACGCGCTGCGTGGGAGCCAGATGCTACCCCTCCAGTTTTCAGTATTTTCTAAATTCAAGTAAAAAAACTGGAACATCGAGTTATTAGTGCTGTAATCACAAAATGGAGTCAAAATATCCTGTTAAAGTGTATGCAAAACACCTTGATTATGACAGGTTTTGGGACTAATTCAGGTTCAGATAACATTTGCGACAGAACTACTTAGGAAGTGTCACTCTCCTTATGCTGATACTCTAAAATTAGATATCGTCGACTAATAATAATTGAATGCCGCCTGGTACTTGAATGCGTTCATTTACTGACCAGTTGTAATTGTTCATAGTTAAGATGGTTTTTCCATCTTCAGTTTGTAAGGCTGATTTGCCAAGGTTATGAATGAAAACATGGCCATTTTTAAAATAAATTTTAGCCTGTTCACGTGAGCACTGACCTTCTTCATTGCTATTTGAAAAGTGTTTTTTGAGATCAATATCGGGAAATATTCTTTTAGAGTCTGAGCGCTTGCCAACTAATAAGCTTGTATGTGCTTCTAATTTTGTTTTTAACTGAGGGATAGGCTTGGAATGACAAAAAACATGAATAATGGGCGCGTGTAATAAAGCCTGCGCAATTAACGGAGGTGTGGTTTTTTTTGCGTCAGGTGAAGTGTTATTTTTTTTGGTTTGATTAGAGTTTTCTGCTGCTGGTGATATTAGTGGCTTATTTTGTTCCGGGGGTGTTTTTATGGGGGCGGGGGTTGGCTCATTAGCTTGTGAATTAGGTAATATTTTTAATCTTAATTTGCCGTTTAAGTGATCGTGACCTTTAATGCTATAGCCTAATGTGTAAAGACCTTTTGTAGTAGATGGGATCGTTACCTCTATTGCAGAGTTATTAACTGTAATATTGAGCTCACTGGGTAGATTGTGCCATTGACAGATAGGTCTAGGTCCTGTTCCTGATAAGGGTAAATTAAACTTCCATGTTTTTCCAGCTCTGGCTGTTTGAGGGCCAGGTGTGGTATTTTTCCATTGCCACTCAGTATGAGTTGGTATTGTGGCACTGTCTGAGCAAGGATCGTTCTCGCTATGATCTTGATTACAATTTGGGCATTTCATCTATTAATCTTTATGTTATGGATTGTGTGGTCAGGTTTGCTTAATCCCTTCGTAATCAGGGCAGTAGTCCAACATGGCTAAAACTCACACAAACCCTTAATGCTTTGTCTTAATCCCTTCGTAATCAGGGCAGTAGTCCAACAGTTACCTAAAGGTCTAACACATCTTTGGTGTAAGTCTTAATCCCTTCGTAATCAGGGCAGTAGTCCAACTAATCGTAGGTGTAAATGAAGAAATAGAAGTAAGTCTTAATCCCTTCGTAATCAGGGCAGTAGTCCAACTAATCGTAGGTGTAAATGAAGAAATAGAAGTAAGTCTTAATCCCTTCGTAATCAGGGCAGTAGTCCAACTGAGACTAAGAGCACTTTAACTGCTGACCTAGGTCTTAATCCCTTCGTAATCAGGGCAGTAGTCCAACAGGGTTCTTCCCTACCAATGAACTCAAGAATACAAGTCTTAATCCCTTCGTAATCAGGGCAGTAGTCCAACGCAGTTCATTTCGCATTAAACCCAGTCGAAGATGGTCTTAATCCCTTCGTAATCAGGGCAGTAGTCCAACAGATCGGTTAACTTTATGCGTGGGAGGTCTATGTCTTAATCCCTTCGTAATCAGGGCAGTAGTCCAACTGGCATGGATATTGGTATGGTCCAGGAAAGACATGTCTTAATCCCTTCGTAATCAGGGCAGTAGTCCAACGGTAAATGTTCTGTTGACTGCACTTGAGTATGGCGTCTTAATCCCTTCGTAATCAGGGCAGTAGTCCAACGTTTTGATTTAGCGGGTTGGCTACAACCTGACGGTCTTAATCCCTTCGTAATCAGGGCAGTAGTCCAACTAATAAAAGAAGCCATGCAGTAAACTGCAAGGAGTCTTAATCCCTTCGTAATCAGGGCAGTAGTCCAACCCCTAGCACCTTATAAAGAATATATTAATCAATATCTTATGAGGGTGTTTTGGGAGACCGTTTTTGGCTTTTTTAATTAGCCCTTTTAACTTCAACTTGCAACTCACTTTATTTGTTAGTTAGTGTTTAACTAACGCAGTCAATTATACGTTGGTTAAATACAGAAATGAAGTAATAATAAATTTGATAATTTTGATTTCGACTAATGCTTATAATATCCCCAGCATTTTAACGCTTGCTTCTGTGAGTACGCTAGCAGGGTGACGAGTTCCATTTTTGGTGCGAATATCTGCAAACGAGGAAAAAATAGCACCGGTATTTTGTGAAAAGCCATAACGTCGCCAATACGTACGCACTCTGGGGAAGCCGATAAACATTCGATAATCACCACTATAAAGCATAATACGTTGCTCTGGGTGTTTAGCTGCTAAACCATCCAGGTAAGTAACAATCACTGCATCCATGCCGTCTAGAAACTTTTCTTTAATTTTTTGTTTGTCTGGTCCTATATTTTTTAATTGATTAAATAAGCGTTGATCAACCAAGTCAAGATCAGTAACGAGTTCCGCTGCATTAGCATAAGGCGAACTGGTAAAGCTTTCAGATTGTGGCGAAAAAACTTTAATATTAGGATTGTTTTGAATCACTGCTTCCATTTGCTGAACCACACCTAATAACAATCTGAAATGTAATTTTAATTTATGGTGGTCGCCACTAACATCCATATCTTTATGTAGCATGACACCTAAAAATTCTGACCAGACTAAATCAGGAATATAAATTACATTTTCATTTTTTTCCATAAACTGCTTAACACCGATTAAGCGTTTTTGGAAATTATTCCACTTGTGAGGGTTGTTTTTATAATAGGGGTCATTTAACTTTATTTGCGGAATATATGCATATAGCCAGTCATATAGCACATTGGTATCAAGCATATAAGCAATATCAATATCTTGGCTCATAAGCTTTCATCCTTATTATCTTGGTTTTCTTTTACAGCGGATTCATAGTCGGTATATAAACTTTCCATGTCTGTTTCAGACAAGTCATCATGCCCTGCTGATTGCACATCTTCAGGCAAGGTAATATGAATACGGCTCAAGGTGTCTGCATCGGCGGTAAAAATTTCTTGTTTGCCATACCAATTAACAGCTGCGCTTAATGCGTCGGCAAAGCTTTGTTGCCATTGAGGGTGTTGCAAGTCAACCATACGAAAAGGGTGTTGGTTGGCAATATAAAGTATAGAGTTGCGTTCTGTATCTAGTCCATCGCAGGCAATAATGGTTTGTGGTGCAGGGGAGTTAGCTAAAATAGCTTGGAGTTGTTGTTTTACGCGAGCACGAGTTGAGAATTTTGCCTGTAAACAGGTAATGATGCCATATTGAGAGCTGTCGGGAGGATTTTTAGACCAGGCATCAGTGCTTATTATTTCATTGGTCCAATTTTCCCCTAAGGTGCTTTGAATCTGACTGATGGCTTGTGTCGCTAAAGATTTGTCATCTGTAATCAGTAGTGCATGTGTTGGTGCGGTAGAGGTGTTGGCTCTTACTGAGGTTGTACTTTTTGCTGCTTGTTTTATTTTTTCAATCAGCAAATGAATGCTGTCTAATTCGCCATCTTGCTGATCTTTAGCAATATAACCAAAACAATGAGCATTTGCAGCGGAAAACCAGTGTTGAACAGTACCAGCCCCACTGAATAAAATGACTTTTGTTTGATTGTGGAGCGAGACAAAACGTTTTAATACTTTAACGCCATCACCTTCTTGATCATCAGGTAAGTGACTCATGTCGATATCTAGGATAAAAACGTCATAGAATTTTTCATAGTAGGCTTCAATAGCTGAGCTCATAGTGCTAACGAAGTCTACGTCAAATCCTTGTTCTGCAAGCCGTTCTCGTGCATTAGCAATAATATCATTAGAGGGTTCATCATCCATAAACAGAATGCTTAAAGGGGTACTCATAGGTCGTTCCTCATTGAGTTAGGTTTATAATAAATGTGGTGCCATTTTTAGGTTGTTCGGGTGCAAGCTGTAGGTTGCCACCCATTTGTTCAATGGCATTTAAGGCGTTTGATAGTCCTAGCCCCGTTTCTTTTTTGATGCCTTTACTGCTGATATATTTTTCAAAAATATGATCGCGTAATTTTTCATCTAAACCACCAGCATTATCACTGATTTTTATTGTTAAATGAGAGGGTGTTATTTGTAATTTGATATTTAGATAGCGTTGTGTGAGCTCAATGTTTTTGCGCTCAAAGGCTTCTAAACTATTTTTGATTAGGTTATCCAGTGAAAGCAGTAGATAATCGCGGTCTACTTCCCAAGTACAGACTGTTTCAGGTAAAACCTGAATCGTCATACGATTTTGATAGCTTGCGATTAAAGGAATAATAAGCTGATTAACAATATCTATTTGTTGAAATTCAGGTGCTTGTTTTTGAACAAATCGGCGAATACCCGCCATTCTTTGGATAGAGTTGTCTATTTTTTGCAGAAAACTTAAGGTTTGTGCATCACTTTTAGTTGCGTGGATGCGCTTTTTGAGTTCTTGTAAATTAGTTTGTAATCCGCCAAGTTCATTATTGGTATCATGGTTAAAACGGCGTATTTGTTCTTTTATAGTTAAGCTATCCTGAATGTTTTTTTTACGTCGTTTTGCAAATTCATCCTTGGAATTTAAAACTAGCGATTGCTCTATCCATTGTAGAGCCTCTTCTTCACTATTTTCTGTGCCTTCAAAATACGTTAAGTCAGAAAGTAGATTCATTATTGCTGCACACTCAGCATGATAAGACTCTCCATAGCCTTGTGCTGTGTGTAAATATATTTCAGCCAATTTACGAGTATAAATCATAGCATCAGGGTGTTTAAAATCCATACGCTCATCAAACACTTTCTTTAGTAAAACGGATAGTGCAAGTTGCTCATTCCAAGCATTGAGCATTTGAGATACGTATTCTTTGGCTTTTTCGCTTAGCTGTTCTGGTTGAAAGTTAATCAATAAGTCGAGTGCATGGTCGAGTAAGGTTTCGGCATTTTTGGGATATAAGCTGGTTTTGTTTGCTGTTTTGATAAGCTCAATATAGCGATCAAAATAGTCAAAAAAATGAGCCCATATATGTGAGTCGAAGGTCTTGCTTTTATTTAATATGCCATAAGCACTGGCTGTAATCGTATAGTAAATGGTGACATAGTCGGATTCCGTGATGGCTTCGTTAATATCCGTTCGCTGTGGCAGCTTATTTAAATAGTCTATGGCCTTGTCTAAAGAAGTTTGATAATCATACTTTGTGAAAGAATCTAATACTTCACTACGCCAGTGTGGGTCTTTTTCAGATAACACTTTGTTTTTCTTTTCCATAATAAAATTATTTCTTTTTTGTACGGATAAGTTGTTTTAAATCATAATGATGAAGTTGCAAATTAGTTAATGGATTGGATTGAGTATTATGTATCCAATGAGTATTCCAATTTTTACTATCTGGGTGTTTCATAAGGGATTTAACGGCGGCTATCTCTTCATGGCCAACAATAATGAGGTGTTTAAGGTTTTTTAAATAAGGGTCTAGCTCGCGGTGTAGCGTAGCTACGGCATCCTTTTCTTCAAAATGAATGATATTGAGAGCATAGGTATCCTTTAACTTAGAAAATAAATGGGGATCAGTCTTCTTGTTTTTAGAGTTTTTCTGAAAAAAGAGTCGAGGGTAAAAATTATATTGATAAGAAAAGTGACGATAAAGCGTATCGTATAGAAAAATTTCATCTCCACTGATCAATTTTTCATCCCAAATAATTAAAGCAGCATTGGGTAATTGTGAATTTTCCCGGTAATGCCAAGGTGCTTTATTTTTAGTTTGTTGATTTACATTGTGCGTGCGTGCTTTTGCTTGTTGTTTATCTTTCTCAAATTGTTGTCTTTTCTGTTGGTCTCGTTCACGTTGCCTTGCTTTTGCTTGTTGTTTATCTTTCTCAAATTGTTGTCTTTTCTGTTGACCTTGTTCACGTTGTTTTTTAATATCTTTTTGTTCGTCTGGTGTTTTCCAGAAAATCTCAAGCTCGGAAATATTTTGAAAACGTTGTTTGGGATCATCTTGTAAACATAATGATAAAAAACGTGGCCATGGATTGGGCAAACGTAATGAGTTAACAAGGTTTTGTAACTCTTTGGGAAAAGGGTTAGAGGGGCTTATATAGTGAGTATATTTTTCTTTTAAAAGCAATTGTAAAACGAATTTCCCTAGTGCATAGACGTCCGTTGCTGGTGAAAGTTGTCCATTAGCTTCAAAACATTCGGGTGCGGCATAAAGTGGGTCGGGGCGAAGGATAACTTTATTGGCATTATAACCAACAAAATCATTAAGATTAACCAGCGAGGTAAAGCCCGATAAATAGGGAGTCTGAGTGATCGAATTGATAATGATGGATTTAAGCGGTATGGCTTGAATGATCGTTTGATGGTTATGCAACTGATTCAAGGTTTTAATGATCGGTGTGAGAACCCTATTTTTTATAAATAGCAACTGCTGTTGCTGCTGCTGATCATTATTTCTGGATAAAAAAGGATGGCTCCCATTACTTTGTGCAAATACTAATGCGAGTTCTTGCTCCGATTGTTGCGGTGCCATCGTATCTTGGGTATTTGAAAAATGGATAATATCAACGGGCTCGGGCAGAAAGGTATAGTTTGCCGAGAGCAATTTTGTAATGTCAAGCAAGGATTCACGCAAAGTACCAATTGCCATTGCCCTATCTCGGTCTGGCAGGTTCTGGTAGTTTAAGGTCAGCATCGATAAAATCCGCTTATTCATTACCGGATCACAGTCTTCAACCTGCCATAAAGTATATTGAGGATATCGGGAGGCAACTTTTGTAACTTTCCAGCGGTTTTCACCACGTTTATCTTTAATCAGAGTTCCTGGTATAAATTCCATTTATTTTTCCTCTCTAACGGGTAACTTAAAGGCATCTTTAAGCGCCTCTTGCATAGTTTGGTAGCGTTGCGAAAGATCATTATGAGTTGATTTTTTAATCCAGCCTTGCCATTGCTTAGGAAGCTTATTAATAGCCTCGTCATCAAACACACTTTTTCCCTGTGCATCGGCTCGCGGTGCTTGCTGGGTCATCATGTGATAGACGGTTGCCCCTAGGACAAACACATCTGCACGGGCATCAATTTTATCGGTTGGATAATTGGGGGAAAATTCAGGGGGTTGATAGCCAAGCGTTCCTGTTTTAGCAAAGTTAGGCTGTGTCTGACCATTAACGCGTACTGCAAAGCTGCCAAAATCAATTAAAACAAATTTTTTTTCCCAGCTAAAAATGAGATTAGCAGGTTTTAAATCTTGATAGATAAAGCTAAATAGATTATCCTTTGCGCCTTTGTCTTGCTTGTGAAAACGCTGGAATATTTTGGCTGTTTGAATAATAAATGACTTGGTGAAGCTCTTCTGGTTTCTAAAAAAGGTGTCTTTTACCAGATGTTTAGTATTTTTATCTAAAATCACATCTAAAGGCAAACCATCAACATAACTTAACACCAAAAAAGGCTCTACTTTCCATAAATCCTTTAATTCATAGTAATGGCTTTCTCCATCATCAGCTTTATGCGGGCCATATAAATCCAGCCCTAAGTCTTTAATTTCTTCAAGGACTAACGGTGCCTGGGAGATATCGCGTGCCTGTGCCTGTAATAGCATCCGGCGTTCATGATCTAGCCTGTGTCGTTGGGTCTCTACTTCCTGTATCACGGCATTATTATTCGGCACACCTAAGTGTCTGCGATCGTAACGATTAGCTTTAATCAGTACTTCTTTATTAAATAAACGGGTGTCGATGGCTTGATATATAACACCAAATCCACCGACTGAAAGCAGCCCCGTTAATTTGTACCGATTAGCTAATTTTGCCAGGCAACGGTAGTTTTCGCCATTTTTGTGGAACTCAACAATTTCCCGCTTGAGCTGTTGATCATAAATCGGTCTTAAAGAGTGGTATGCCATAGTTTTTCTTTAGAGTCAGGAAATTAATAGTCCAGCACAGATGCTTGTGCGCTAGGGGGAATAATATCAGCCAACTGTTGCTGGGTAGAACGTGAACTACTTTGACCTATTCGGTTTAAATCATCATTACTCAACTGTTTATCTTTTTGTAGTTTAGTCAGAGCTTGTTGATAGAATGTGAGTCGTTCATTATCACCTAAGGTATTCACACGTTGAATCATTTCTTGTAATAAGGCTACTGCTTGCTGCCAATCCTGGTCTTTTATATTGACAAACTGCGAGTACAATTTTGTTAATTCTGCTTCATAATATAGATTATCTACCGATGTATCTCGCATCGGATGCATTTTTTGGTCGGTGAAGTTAACAAAAATATTACAGGCTTCACGTTGAGCTGTTAGGTTAAGTGATGGAATATCAAAATCTAAGCGAATCTCAGCCATTTTTTGGTTATTGTCCTGAGTGGGCGCATCGATATTCGCTTTTAGTATATAAATATTGCGTTTATCACGGCGCAAGGTTTGTATATTAAGCTCTATACGGCTGATGCCATCCTGCCCCAGTTTAGCTGTGTAATAACGCATTTCAGGTACTTGCTGGTATAGCTCTATATCACGAATGCCAGCAGGAAACATGATGCTAAGAAAAACATTATTGGCAATAGTTCGTTGGGTATTTACTAACAAGCTTTCAAATAAAGCATTGGCATTATCAGGTGCATCCAGTAATTCAGAAAAGCCATTGGATGGGCTGGATAAATTACGCATATAGGCGAAATTAAAATCTTTTCCTACGCCCATGCTATCTATGCTGACTCCCTGTTGAGCTAATTCATAAACCATTTTGTTGATATTATCAGGCTTTCCATTAGTCGCATTACCATCGGTTAAGAATAATACCCGTTTGGTGATATTAGGGCAGGATTTAATTACCTGTAGGGTCATTTTTAACGCGGCTTCAAAATTTGTTCCACCGCTGTAATTGGTTAAGGATTCAATATGACGTTCAATAACATCAGGTTGACTGGCAGGGAGGGCAGTTGCTATATGGTAGGCCTGGCTGGCATAAAAAATAATTGACACGGTATCTTGAGGGCCAAGATTAGGCAAAATATTCTTTGTTGCCTGGATCACCCCTTGTCGTTTAGTGATATCTTTTATATTGCTGTTAAATGCTCCATCCATTGATCCACTACAATCTAACACAAGAACAATATCGCAAGCTATATCGGCTTGTTGTTGAAGATCGGGGCCTGGTTCAATATCCAGTCGCGCTAATATACGTTGGTCTGGTACACGCTGTAACATATCTTGATCAAGCGAGTAGTTAAGTAAAATTTCTTCAGCCATAATGATATTCCTGCTTTATGTATGTATATTCGGGTTATGTATTGAGTTTTGCCTGTTGTTGAGAGGGGAGACTCAAGAGTAAGGCAGTAATATTATCAACGCCATGAGCATCATCTGCTTTAAGGACTAATTGTCGAGCTATTTCTCGACATGATTGACTTGTATGTTCATTAACTTGTTTCATTAATTCAACTTCTGCTGTTATTTCATCACTAATTTTGTCAATATTTAGCAGACCATCTGAACATAAAAGCAAATACTCATTTGCTAACAGGGTACATTGGTCTATTGATACTTTTTGTTGATTACTCATGTAGCTTTTTTCTTGCTCACTCAAGTGGCATTGGCCGACCACACGGGTTAATTCAGATCCTTTCCCTTGGGGGAGAGGCGAAAAGAGTTCATGGGCACTTTTTTGTAGTTGTTCGTTTCGTTGATTATGGTCTTCTGTTAAACGAATAATCTGTTTCTGGCTAATTTTATAAGCACGTGAATCCCCCCAATGACCTATTGTGACCGATTGTCCAATAATTACGGCGATCACTAATGTGCTAGACATAGGCTGAATAGCCGCAGAGTTTTCTGTCACTAAATTAGTATTCCTGTCTAAATAATGATTGATTTCAGTTAAGACAGCTTGTTGACATTGTTGAAAAAAATCATTAATTAACTGCTCAGTCGCTAGCTCTCTAGCCGTTATATCGGTTTCAGCAAGTAACGCTTGTATACGTTGTTTCCATAGCTGTTCTTGGTCATCAGCAATACATTTTATTGCATGGCTTGCAATACGACCTTTTCCTAAATCAGCGGTTGAAACACCGTCAGCTACACCTATTAGAGCCGCACCTGTTTCAGAAATTGAGAAAAACACATCTTCATTACTATTGCTTTGTTTTCGGCGACCATAAACACTGTCACCACCAATATCATAAGCTTCGTTTATGGCAAAATTAATCGAAGACTTATTTTGATTATGTGTCTCTGTCAAAAGATCTTGTAAGACCTGCCAACATTCTAATGGTGTTTCTTTGCTGTTAATAGGGAGCTGTAAATAATGACGCCAAAAATTACGTAAATTGGCTGTTAATAAAGGGTTATATAAGCGAAACCTGTCCACTTGTTCTAACAATGCTCCTTGATGTTGAGCCGGTGGTAAGCGTGTTAAAGTATAAAACAGCGCATAAGCAAAAGCGTGTGTCACTGCTGCTGCGGGATGTGTATCAGAAGGGAGTTCTAGTTTGCGTAATGCTCCATGTACCCAGCCTACTTCAGTTTTAACTAATCGACGCTTTTGGTCGGTTAATGCATCAGCTTCTAATAAATCCCATGAACATTCAATATGGGATTCATAAAAAGAAAAATAGTCAGGTTTAAATCGGACGATGTACATGCCGTGTTGCAACAGGGTGCTTAGGACACGAGCAATTAAATAGTTATGCCTAAGAAAAGTGGAGTTAGGCAGCAACCGGGTTAAAGTTTGATCAGCATTGCTATTGCGCTCATCAGACCAATATAGGCCACTATAATTAATTTTGTTTTGTTCTATTTGGGAATGTATCTGCTCAAATTTTTCAGGCTGTTCAATGAATAAACCAGGCCAGTCGATTAAAATATCTTTTAGATTAGCACTCCAGATGGGTCTGGGGAAATAGAGTTGTATCAGTCTATCCAAGGTCTTTAACACCTGATTATGATCAGGTGCAATGACCGCAGAAGATTTAGATAAGCTTAATAATGCTTGTAAATGAGTTTCTATAGCTTGATAAGGCAGTGCCGTATCATTAGTTGATGAGGTAGTAGTCATAGTTAATTAAGTCTTTATTATTTATTGCTTTGTGTGACACGACGACCTAAAGATTCCCATTCGCTTTCTTGTAAAATCAAGTCCTCCGACAGTAAGCTTTCTTGTTCTTTTATTTTTTGCTGAATTTCAAGGCTGAGTTGTTCTAAGTTTTGTTTTTTTTCTGTAGCCTGAGTGATTAAACGGTCATTACTTAAACTGCGTAATTTAGTCTCACCTATTTCAGTCACTAGCTGTTCTCGTAAAGGAAGTAATTCTGAAAATGTTTGTAATAATTCGACTTCTTGTCTGAGTTGTTGTTCTGTCAGTTGGGTTTGAGTATATTGTGATTGTAATTGTTTTTTTTGCTCTTTAAGGTTCTGCAGGCGTTGTTCTGCCTGTTGCTGTTGGCTTTGTAATTGCTGACAACTTGCTGATAATTTGGTTGGTTCGGGGGCATAACTATCTGCTGACTCAATAATAAACTCCAGACTATCAAGTAATTGTTTGATTTCTTCGTGCCATTTAGCATATTCGGTAGGGCTGGAATGTTGCCAGTCATTCTCATCCGTTGAATATTGTTCAAATACAGCATTTAATGTGCGTAATAAAACTAATTCGCGAACAACACCATCAGATAACATGGCATTTTTGAGTTGTTGATAGATTACTTCCATTATTCATTTCTCCCTAAAAAAATACGACATTTTTCATGTTCTGGTATATCTGCTATTAATAAAGTATTACGTTGACTTAATGAGGGTTCTGTATCGCTAGCAGTCAGTGTTTGCATACGAGAAGCTAAACGGGCACACATCAGGTTTAATATTTGCTCGGCTGTTCCGGCATTACCAAATTGCTCTCCTTTGTTTTCAACCAGCCAAGAGAATAGGGCTTGTAATGCAGGTTGAATATGATCTTCAACTTGATAGCCACTGTTTTTAGCAAAACGAAAAAAAGTGGCCGTTAACTCTTCAGCAGTAAAGTCATCAAATGCAATGGTAGTGGTTCTTCGTCTTAAGCCTACATCCATTTTAAAGAGTTTTTCTAAGCCCGAACTGTAACCTGCAAAAATAATACATATTTCATGAGCTCGGCTAGTCATAAACGGAATAAAAGGGGCTAAAGCATTACTACCATATCCCTGTTCATTGGTGGCTAATTGGTGCGCCTCATCAATAAATAGTACGCCACCTAATGAGTTATTAAGTAATTCTCGGACTGCATTTTCGGTACTACCTACATATTGACCAATTAAGTCGCTAGCACTGCGTTCAGTTAGTTTGTTTTTAGGTAATAAACCCATCCGTTTAAATTGCTTTGCCATTAGGCGGGCAACTGTCGTTTTACCGGTACCCGGGTTACCAGAAAATAGATAATGCCCAGGTGATAATTGATTGACAGTGGTACCACCTTGTTGACGCGCTTGGTTGTTTTCCAGTTGAGCAATTAAGCCATTGATTTGGTTTTTTACTCCAGAAAGACCGACTAATTCATTGAGTTCAGTAAGTGGGGTTAATTCTTTTTGGTGTTGAGCATTATGCAAATAGCATTGGAAAGGCTCAGGAATATGCTGAATATCAGCTTGCAGCGATCCCTCATCCATTGACTGGCTAGTTAAATCCATCAGCATAGGTTTAAAAACCTTTTCAATAACGGTTCTTGCGTTGGCAAAGCCTTCATGATCTTCGCGGTTATTATATAACTCATCAAAAAAGGCGGGTAAAGCTTGATCAAGCTCTAACGATAATGTGATAGGAATAACGGATTGAGTGACTTCCTCTATAAATACAGCGAGCAATTGTTCAGGTAGCATATCGGGGAGATTTATTTTTGCCCCAAAGCGAGATTCAAAACCAGGATTACTATCAATTAACTGTTGTATTTCATTAGGGTAGCCGGCAACAATAACGACTAATTCTGCACGCAAATCTGACATAGCTTCAAGCAATACGGTAATGGCCTCTATGCCAAAGTCATCACTTCCTCCTTGAGCCAATCCATAAGCCTCATCAATAAAAAGTACGCCTCCGCGTGCTTGCTCAATACATTCTCGTGTTTTAATCGCTGTTTGCCCGACATAGCCAGCCACTAAATCTTGTTTACCTACTTTAACAGTATGGCCTGTTTCAAGAATGCCGGCATCACGATATATTTCACCGACTAATTTAGCCACAGTGGTTTTCCCAGTGCCAGGGTTGCCCATTAATGCGATATGTAAACCTTCCTCAAAATAGCCTTTTTGAATAGGGCGATATAAACGCTGTAGAGCGGTTAAAGAGGTTGATGGTTCTAATACAGCTTGAGACTTTTTTAAGTTATTAAAATAATTGATTTTGGTATTAACTTCTTTTTTTAATTCATCCATTCCAACCATATTAGCTAAGCGTAGCTTTGCAGGCTGGTTATCAATACCTTGTGAAGTCAGTTTATGCAGTTGTTCAGGGTTAAGGGTTTTATTTGATTGGCAAAGCTGCTCAAAAAAACGACATAAATCATTTACCCCTTTTTGATGAGTTTTTAAATAACCTGTCAAAATTTGAATATACTGCTGTAATCCGGCCCATTCAATTTTTAAATTTCGACGTAAGCGGTAGTAATCAATTAAGGCTGTTATTTCATCTCGTTCGGGGTTGCCTATGGCAATAGAACTTGCAATGCCCGTATTTTTATTATCGGAATCAAGCTGATATAAAAAATTTAAAACCGGTTTACTATTATGTAAATGGTCTGCCAGCTCAGAACCTTTTAGGCCTGAAATAAAAATAACAATTAAATGGTTATCTATGGCTAACTGGCGTAAATCTCGCTCTAATAATCCTCTGAAATGTTCAATACTTGGACCATTGTGGGCAAAATCAACTAAATGATCACCATCAAAAATAATAACGCCATGTTTACATTCATTTATTAAACGACATAAAGCAGACTGAATCTCGCTCAGTTGCGTTAAATTGGGGTATAGAAGCTGCTTTTTAGAAGAAGGGGGGCTATTAGCGTTAGTTACCGGCTTTTTTTTGCGTAAACTTAATCCCCCTGGGCCTGGTGTAAGCTGCGATATTGCTGGATCGTGATCTGTTGATGGGATGTTTAGAAACCAGTCCCGTGAACCTTCATCGTAAAAATATAAACCATAATGATTATATAGTAGTGTTTTTGTATATCCGCGTTCTTTTAAATGCAAGAATAATAACTGATCAAAATTTATTTGAAGACCGTTTGCCAATACATATTTATCACGGGTATTACCATGACAAAGAAAAATTCGATTTTGGTAATTATCAAAGGGAGAGTCAATCATAGATCAAAGGTCAGGTTGAAAAACAGATTGGAAATGTTCGGGTAGATACTTAGATGGAATGCCAGCCATCATCACCTCATTTTGTTCTAAAATATGCAATTCTATACGCCGTTGAGTCTCAGTAAAGTAAGCTTCTTGCCCTTTATAAATATCAGTTAAAAAATGAATTTGTTGATTGTCAGAACCTCGCAAGCCAAGTCCATTGTTTTGTTGTTGCTGATAAGTGCCATCAATTAATACATCAATACGGGCTAATAAACCTAAACGTGAATAGTCAGCCTCTTTTAGTAATTGTTCTAATCGAAACCCTGAGTAGCAAATAACCGTCAATTTGGGTTGCTTGATATGTATTTCATCAATTAAAGCACTTAATTCGGCCGCCTGTAACATAGGTTCCCCCCCTGAAAGGGTAATCCCTTCTATGTTAGCAATAGCAATAATACGCTTGGCTAAGGAATTGATAGAAATTAATTGATTAGACCTTTGTGGAATCCATGCAGGGGCAATACATTCGGGGCAATTAAAACAGCACCCTTGTACCCATAAGGCAAATCGATTCCCTGGGCCTAGTGTCTGAGTGCTTGATAAGCAAGCGGCCAAATTAATATGTGACATGGATAACTTAATTGTTAGTTGCTGAAGTGTTTTTTTTCTGCCGTAATACTGAAAAGTCTTGTCGAATGGCTGGAGCATTGCCTTGTTCAAAGCCTTTTTCACAACGCATATTATCCATCGTTAAATCTTGCTCAGTGATTTGTTGACGTATGGATTCTAAACGTTCGGTACGAATAGCTTCATTAGGGCTGTTGTCAAAAAAATTAATAGATAATTCATTAGCAAAGGCTTGATCAGAAGGGGTAACAATGGTCACAATTTGATCTTGATTACCATTCTCCATTTTTAGATGAAATGCTTCTCGAAAGTCTTCTTCTTCGTAGGTGCTATCAATAAAACGATAACCTAATTCAGTTAATTTCTCGGCAATATTTTCTTGAATATCCCGACGATGAATAGAGGATAATAAAGCCGTTTTTGCCTGCTCAACTAATGCTAATAATTCACCTTGAGCTTGAGTACATTGTATTTGAATGTGTTCAAGCTCAGTTTGAGAGAGATTCTCTTGCTGGGTATTCAACTGTTGTTGGTAGTCTATAACTTGTTGCTGCAGTATTTGCCACTGACCTTTACTCCAAAAATCGACTTCTAATTGAAATGATTCATTATTTTCCAATAAATAATCGATCAGTTTATGCTCATTGATTAATAATAAAGCGGCACTGCTACTTTCTTGAGCAAGTTCCTCAGCACTATCCCATTGTATTTCTATCAACTCAAGTTTCTCGCGTAACTTTCTAGCTTGTAAATAGGTCTCTCGAGCCGAACCGATTGCAGTTTGAAAGACTTGCTGTTGCATATCAGCATTAATCAAGTTAAAGCGTTCTTGTATGTCTGTAAATTCAGTGGGAGCAAATTGTTGATAACGAAAGTTATCTTTAATAAAAGCTATTTCTTCTTGTAATGCCTGATACCATTCTTGTGCAATTTCTTGTTCGTTATGCAGACGATTTACAATGCTTTGTTGTAATTGATCAATATTACTTTGTAAGTCTTTACCTTGTTGGTCGATGAGTGATTTGTACTCATTACGCTGGCTGGATAAATCTTGCTGAATTTTATTATCAAGTTGTTGAATACGATTATCAGTATATTTCTGTTGTTGCAGTGCTGTTTCTTTAAGACTTTGTTGAAAACTTTGTTTTTGGCGGTTAAATTCAGCACGGGTATTATGCTCCATCTTTTGCATATCTTTACCCAAACGTTGAACATGCTGTTCATAACGTTTTTCATTTTTTGCTAATTTATTTTTTAAATCTTTCTCACGCTTTTTCCGTTGCTTGTTTTGAGCTTCAAGAATGCGGTTCTCGGTTTCTTTACGATCACAACGTCGTGCTTGGCTGCGTAAACGTTGAGCTTCCTCTGAACGCATGGAAACATAGGTTTGTTTTGCACCACTCATAGATTAAACTCCTGTTGTATAACTTATAAGGTAGTTTAATTTTGATAATAAAGTAAGCTAAGTTCGTAAAGAATGGTTAAAAAATAACTATTCAATCCTAACAAACTTGTTTTTACTTAATGTAGCCCCTTATCAAGTTTGTCCAGCACAAAAATATTCCCCTCAAAATGACCAAATATTCTCTTAGCATCCAGATCTGCCCAAGCATCCATTTCATGCGTTGAAGGCTCCATCGCTTTCCCCTTTAATGCTTTAAAATCTAAAGAAAGCGGATTGTATGATTGAACAGTTAAATGTTTATTAAGCTGGTCAATTCGATTATTAATGATTTCTGCTCTATCAGCAGTTAATGATTTAATGTTTTTTTCAAAGAAGTGTCCAAACTGTATTTTTTTTGGGTTAGGCGATGGGAAAACACGTTTTTTATAAATTTCACTTTTTGATTTAGACCAGACTAATTCACCCCAAGGCGAAAATGTTGTCTCTTTCTCTAATGTAAACAGAAAAGTTTCAGGAATGTTTTCGAATGAAGAAACAGGTAAATTGATGGCGATATTACGGAAAGAAGTGAGATTTTCCTCAATGATATTGATTGCATCCATTCGAATTGGCAACCGAGGTATCTTCATCAATTCGGACGATGATTCAAAAATATAGACAGTTTCATCTGCAAAAAAATTGGCAATGCTTTGCAGAAAACCTTGGACGCTTTTAAATCCTCCCGTCAAATTAAAAATAATTTTGTAACCGTTGTCTTTATAAGCAGGTAATTCTTCGCTAAATTTCTTTATTAACTCTGATAATGAAAGTTGAAATGCCGATATATCTCTTGTTTGTAAGTCGGTGTGACGGTGTACAAGCGTTATCAAGTTTTTGTTTTTAGATTTAAGCCATTTTTCGACTAACTTTGCTGTTTCTTCACCTAACCATGTGTCAGTACTGAGTAAAAAGTGAAAGTCATTGTTTTGAGAGATGGAGCCATCATATATTTTAATAATTCCATTTATTTCTGCAGACATCTTCATAGCCTCTTGATAATCAGCTGTGTCAATCAAAACAGAAGTCTTACTGATTAATTGTTCGAGTTGGGCTTTATCAGCATCAGGAATATTATTCTTGGTTTTTTCATTGGCATATTTAAAAACTAAATTTCTTTCTTTATTATTTTGAGTTTGATTGGTCAGTAAGCTTGTTCCACAAGGCGATAAAATATATTTAAGATTCATAAGTTAGAGTGAGGAAAGTGATGGTGCTTTAAATTGGCTTAATGCCCTTCGTAAACAGGGCTCTACTCCAACAAACAATGTTCGAAATGGTGCTCAAAAACTCTTAGAGTCTTAATCCCTTCATAAAGCAGGGCTCTACTCCAACAGTTGAATCGGCTCATATCGGTTGTGAAGCTTTTGTCTTAATCCCTTCATAAACAGGGCTCTACTCCAACGTAGAACGGGGGAATACAACCTCTACAAGAAAGTCTTAATCCCTTCATAAACAGGGCTCTACTCCAACGGTTCTTATCGATAAAGGGGCTGATATTATTAGTCTTAATCCCTTCATAAACAGGGCTCTACTCCAACTCAAGATTTAAAGATAGCTGTATATGGATTAGTAGTCTTAATCCCTTCATAAACAGGGCTCTACTCCAACAAAAACAACATCATCACCAATGCCATTAAACACGTCTTAATCCCTTCATAAACAGGGCTCTACTCCAACCCCTCGCACCCTAAAAAACATTTATTTATCAATAGGATGGGAGGTGCTTTTAGGAGGCCGATTTTGGCTTTTACATTTAGCCCTTTTAAAAGCATAAATCAACTCACTTTAAGATGGTAGTTCTAAGGTTTTACACGAGGCAACTTTTGACCCAAAAAAATAACATTTGGTCCGCTTTTTACTACTCGAGTTTTTGTAGGATGCAATTTAAGCTGTAGTTTGTCAAGTTTCTTTTCTGCATAGTCTTTTGCTGCGTGCGCATTTTTCTCACTGTCGGTGAATAATAAGAAATCATCGGCAAAGCGCACAAAGGGGATATTGGCATGACTTAAGGCTTGATCAAAATCATGCAAATATAAATTACACATCAGTGGCGATAAAATAGCCCCTTGGGGAATGCCTAAGCGTCTACCTAGTAAGCTGTTTTGATGTGCTCCCTGTTTTAACCAGGTGGTGATTAATTGCATGGCTTTTGCATCATCAACAAAGGGTTTTAATTTTTTTAATAGTATAGATTGGGGGATATTATCAAAAAATTTTTCAATATCAGCATCGACAAGCCAATGTCGCCCGCAACGAATGTGTTCGCGTACTTTATTAAGGGCTTGATCTACGCTTCGCTTGGGGCGGTAAGCAAAGCTGTTGTCATTAAAGATTTTCTCTGCTTTAGGTCCCAAAATAATCAATATTGCCCGCTGAACCACTTTGTCGGCTAAATATTGTGCTGTGATAATACGTTGTTTGCCATCAGGCTTTTGCATAGGAAATTGGCGTAAGGGCTGGGGGCGGTAGGTTTCGTTTAAAACCTCATCGCGTAAAGTGACAAGGTGTTGCACTAAATGGCGCTCTAGATTGTCACGGGATATTGTTGGCGACCACGGTGTGTGTTCTGATTTAAGGCGTTGCCAACTCTGGTCTAATATCTCAGCTGACATTGCCAATTCTAAAAGTTTTTTAGCCATGATTCATTTCCTCTTGTGTTTTTAAAACCTCTCTAAAAAGGTTTGTTTTTCCACGAATTTGATTACTTAAAGGGGTGAGTTTAATAATTGCTGTCGATTCAGCTTCCATAAATGGGCATTGCGTCCTAAATTCTGACCAAAATTGGTAAAAGGCAGGGCGTGCGTTTTTGGTTAAGCGGCAACCGTAATCCTGGCTGTAACTAAAGTCATCAGGGGTGAGCTGATCTAGAAATGTATAAACAGAAAAATCGACAGTGCCACGAAATAACTCAGTAAAGTCTAAAGTTAAGGCTTCACGCCCAGGGTAAGGCTGATGTAAAAAACCAAAAGCAGGGTCAAGCCCTTCACTAATAAGTGTTTGCCTAATTTCACTCATAAGCAAGGTGTAGCTTAATGATAATAAAGCGTTAAAGGGATCGCGAGGTGGTTGGCGGTTGCGCCCAGTAAAGCGCCATTTTTTAGCTAATGTCTTGGTTAATAATGCGAACCAAGATTGTGCTAATGCACCTTCATACCCCATGAGTTGCTCAATTGTATCGGCTTGTTTTAATTTTTTAATCAGTTGTATTCTTTGCTTCCGAAATACATTTTGTTGCTCAGTACTAAAATGCGTTAATAGCAAGTCGTATCCTGTAAATTTTTGCAGGACTATCCATTGGGCAACGGTGATTGCATAGTCAGGGTGTTCGGCACACCGAAATTGTAGGCGTCGAAGTGGTAAGCGTACCGCTAATCCTGAAGCGATCATCGCAGGTTCTTGTGAACCACGATGTGACAGTAAGGTGGCTGGAATCTCTGCTTTTGATAGGGCGCGCCAAACAGATATTTCGATACTTGGATTACCATACACAATAAACTGTTCTAATAAATTAAGCGGTATGCGCTGTGGTTTTTCTTGCCCTCTTCGAATGCAAAGTGTATTGCTGTCATAACTTACGTGCGTTTCACGGTGGTCAATAATTAATATCATGATTCGCTTTTCCATAGTTGCTTTATTAAGTTTATAAAGCTTGACTGTTTTTGGGGTGTTGTTGTATTGGGTATACCTAAGCCAGAGAAGGCTTGTGACTGTATACCTGCTCCCCATATTGCTTTGGGATGTGCGATAGGGTAAAGGCGTACATCGTCTTCTTGTGTATGGGTATATTGATCCACCAAGTGAATAATATGCTGAAGATCTGTGTCGTCAGCTTCTATTAAAAATACTGATTTTTGCAGGGCTATAGCTCGTTTTCTTAGACGATAATGAAATTTTTTTAGACGTTTTTCATGATGAATGTCGTAGCTGAGTAGGTACCATTGTTTTTTTATCATCCGATATAGCACGCGGGTGTTTTGAAATTAATGACCGCTCGCTTGGTTAGCAGTTTTGTTGGTCGTTTGGGGTCTAGCCAAACAAATAATAATTTATCTTGCTCACAATCAATAAGGCCACATAATTGTAAAAGTAGTTCTTCAGATTGTTTTTTGTTGAGTATGCATTCAAAGACGGAATATTGGCTATTGAGTTTCCAGTTTTGTAAGCAGCGAAAGATAAGTCGGCGTTTTTTGTTATCAACTATATCGTAAGCAATAAGTGCGGCGTTTTTCATGAATACCCTCAAAATTAATATGTGGTTATTCAGTATTTAACAGGGTTTTATGGAATAAAGCTTTGGCAACAAATTTGTTGAGTCTCGTTTTATGGGGGGAAGTTAGGTTTAATAGTTCATCGTTAATGAGTTGATTTTTAGTTATTAATTAAAGGTGAATAGAATGAAAAATAGTAAAGTACCCAGAAATTTTGTGAAAAAGCATATGGAAACCTTTAATAAACCAAAGACGCATGCAGATAAAACTAAATACCGGCGCGTTATAAAGCATCAAAAACAGCCCTGGTAAGTGTGAAATTAGATTTCTATGCTATTCTTAATTTTATGCAGATACTGTTTGTTTGTGTTTTTATTGGAAAGTATATCAGCGTGATTAATTTGGGCGTATTGAAAGTATAATGACACAACCGCATCAGTTTAAAAGGCGAGTTTTATTGGCAGTGAGTGGAATGTCGCCACAAACTTTGACAGAGACATTATATGCATTAGCGATTGATCATTCTGGTTTGGCATTTGTGCCTACTGAAATACATTTAATTACAACTAAAGAAGGAGCTTGTCGGGCAAATTTAGAGTTATTGCATGCTAAAACAGGGAAGTTTCATCAGTTTTGTCGTGAGTATGGTTTAAGTAATATTCTTTTTGATGAGCGCAATATTCATATTATTACTGATACTCAGGGTGGAGAAGTATCAGATATTGTGACGCCCGATCAGAATGAGGCCGCAGCGGATTTTATAAGCAATATTGTGAATAATTTGACTCGCGATGAAAGTGCTTCAATTCACGTATCTATAGCGGGTGGTCGTAAGACTATGGGGTATTATTTAGGCTATGCATTAAGTCTTTATGGCCGTCAGCAAGATCGCTTGTCTCATGTTTTAATAACGGAACGCTATGAAGGCTTACATGATTTCTTTTACCCTACTAAGGAAAGTCATGTAATTTATGATCGAGATAATAAGCCATTAGATACTAAACAAGCGAAAGTTATGTTAGCTGAAATTCCTTTTGTTCGTTTACGATCGGGTATTCCTGAGTATTTGTTGATAGGCAAAGCAGGATTTAGTGAAAGTATTCGGGTTGCCCGTCATTTTGAACTGGAACCTCGAATTGATGTTAAATACACTAGGCGTACTTTATATGCCAATGATATAAAAATCCCTTTAACCTATATTAATTATGCATTTTATCTGTGGATGATAAAAAAAACCATAGAGCAAGGTGAGCCGGTTAGACGTTTGGTAGAGCCTAACAGGGTATACGCACAATCTTTTATTGAAATTTTCCAAAAATATCATATTAATCCAAATGATAATGACAGAACTGTTAGAGGACTTGAATTAGGTATGGAAGCACAATGGATATCAGAACGAATAAATGCGGTTAAAAATGCTTTTGACAGCGTATTAGGTAAGAGTGTGGCACAGTCGTATGTGGTACACAGTAGTGGTGAAAATAATTATAAAGTTTATTCATTAATGTTAACTAAAGAGCAAGTTCATTATACATAAGGATGTTTTATGAAGAAAATAGAAGCGGGTTATGAAATCGTCACGCCTATGTTTATTGGTGGCGGTGATAAACATGAAGAACCTGAAATACGTCCTCCATCAATCAAAGGCGCTTTGCGTTTTTGGTGGCGTGCCCTGCAATGGGGCGCGTGTTTGAAACAAACAGAGGGTGATGAGGATAAAGCATTACAGGCCTTACATGAGCAAGAAGCTGAACTGTTTGGTGCAGCATTTAAAGATAATCAATATGGGCAAGGTTTATGTACGCTTAAATTAAAAAAAGTCATATCGAAATGTACCGAAGAAAGTTGGCCTATAAGTAATAACAATTCTGGTTCGGGATATTTAGGCTATGGTTTAGATAAAACAACAGATGAACCACATCGTAAAGCAATCGCTCAAGGGCAGTTTACTGTTTGTCTTATGCTAAAAAAAGATATTAGCACTGAACAAATTCAGCAGCTCAAAAATACGCTTACTATCTGGGGGTTGTTGGGCGGCATCGGCAGTCGGGCAAGGCGTGGCTTTGGTTCGGTTGCGATTAAAAAATTAGATGATAAAAGTTTTAAATTTGATAACCTTGGTCAATATGAAGCAGCGATTAACCTCTTATTAAATACAACAATATTAGCGCCAGAAATGCCTGTTTTTACAGCATTAAATGAAGCAATGCATATTGCTCATGCTGGACAGGGTGGTGATGTGAGACGACTAATGGATCGTGTTGGAATTCAATATAAAACGGCTAGAAAAGAAGCTGGACCAGGCTTGGCTAAACTGCCTTTTGGTTTGCCATTAGCAGGTAATCGAGGGGCATCTGATGGAGAAAATAGACGCAGCAGTCCTTTACTGATGCACATACACCCAATTGAAAAACAGTTTGTAGCACTGGTGAGCTTTATACCTGCTGATTTCCATCCAGCTCACAAAAAGGGTAAGCAATTAGAGTTTTATGAAACCGTACAGGACTATATGCAATCAATGGAGAGAGTGTACCCATGAATGAACAAGATCAATATTTTCACTTTACCTTAGGTCCAGTACAAGGTTTTGTTGCTCAGGCCAGACGCACACGCGACTTCTGGGCTGGTTCATTTTTACTGTCTTGGTTATCTGCTGTTGCTATGAAGGCCGTGATTAAGCAACAAGGCGAAATTATTTTCCCTAAAGTGAGTGATGACTATCTCGACTGGTTAGAAAATAAAGGCAAAAAGGCTGCTCCACAACAAGGCTGTGTACCCAATCGATTTAAAGGCGGTTTAGCGAAAGTCCCTAAAGATTTTAATCCTGAGCTAGTCACGGAGAGTGTTCAACAAGCATGGGTTGCATTGGCGGAACAAATTTGGCAGCAAGATCTAAGGCATTGCAACTCAGAAACTCGGGATATTTGGGATAGACAGGTAAATAACTTCTGGGAAATCAGCTGGGCATTATCTGACGATAAGAACGACAGTAGCTTATTAGATAGACGCAAAAATTGGCGCAATTATCTGCCACCCGAAGAAGCGGGTGTTAAATGTATGATGATGGACGGTTGGCAAGAGTTATCAGGTATTGCCACTCCTAACGCCAAAGGTTTAGATCTATTCTGGCAAGACGTTATTAAACAAGACGGCTCAGGCATAAAAACGGATTTACGTCCGCATGAATATCTATGTGCGATTGCTTTTATCAAACGTCGCTTTGCTCATTGTTTTGCTGATTTAAAAACAGATATGCCAAACGGTTGGACTTTGCATGGCTGGGATGTTAGATCATCTGTGCCATCGGTTGCATATATAGCCGCCGCCCCGTGGTTAGCAAAAGTGTTAGAAATAGCTCCATTGAAAGAGTTGGAAGATTTTCATAAAGAAGCCAGGTTATTAACTGAGAATAAATATAGTGAAAGTGACAGTAAGCTAAAATGTATTGTGGATGTGATTAAGCAGCAACCCGATAAATTATTATTTTGGAAACTAAAAAGTCTTGATGGTAATGTTTTTTTTGACGCGGCATTAGAAAATAAAAATATTTATTCAGATCCTTCAGATTCAAATAAAATCAATCCTCAGGCTGCGCGTGTAAAAGATGCCTTAAAGGCATTGCGTAAATCAGTTAAAGAAGAAAAACTTGAACCTGTCAGCCCCTTCTATGCCGTCTTAATGATGGATGGTGATTCGCTCGGAAAACACATGAGCGACACGACAATGCAAGCGGGCGGCATCACGAAACAAGAACAAATCAGTACAGGCTTAGAACAATTCACTGCAGGAGTACAAGCTAAGGTCGAAAAACACAGCGGCTTTCTAATCTATGCCGGTGGAGATGATGTTTTAGCGTTACTGCCTTTAGAGCAGGCATTAAACTGTGCTAACGAACTGCGCACACATTATTTAGAGTGCTTTAGTGCTTATCCTGATATTAATACCACCTTATCGGGTGCGATTGAATATGCACATATCAAAATGCCTTTGGGTAAAGTTTTAGGCGATGCACATCATCTGTTAGACGATATTGCCAAAAATGAAACTGGGCGTGATGCTATTGCGGTTAGAGTATGGAAACCTGGTGGGCAGCATTTGCAATGGGCGATGCCCTGGGAAAAAGCACTCAAGGATGAAGTCGTGGTAGTCGATCAATTAGCGAAAGACTTGCAAGAGGCACAACAAAAAACCCCATTTTCTAATAGTTTCTTTTTTCATGTGGAAGAGCGCTTTGTTATGTTGAATGATAATGCCTGCAAAGATAAAGGCTTTCCTTTTAAGCCTGAAGTAATGACGCAGTTAATCGCAGCAGATTATCTCAATTCTGGGGTTAATTTACATGGTAAAAAGAATAAAGTGAGCTTAAAAATGGCAATAAATTTACTTGCGCCATTGTTATCTCAGTGTTTTGAATGGCATAGGGATGTAGATAATAAGCAGACACCTTTTACGCAGCCTTACACGCTACGAACAGATGCCTTACAATTTATTCGTTTCTTAGCTGAAAAAGGAGTTGAACGTGGCTAAATATCGTCGAAAACAAAAACAAGACAAGCAAAAACCAGTACAGAGACAAACAGAAAATATAAAACAAGAAGTGTTAGCTAAAGGGCAAATCAATTTACAATTATATCCCTTTGATACTTGGTTTTTTCGTGAATCGCGTCCACATGATGCCGCTGGCGCCAGTGAGTTAAGCAGCTTATTTCCACCGCCTATTCGTACCTTAGCAGGTGCTTTGCGTACCTTTTTAGGTGATCAAATGGAGATAGACTGGAAAACGCTGCAGAGTAAAAACAATGATTTTGACTTTGAAAAAAGTTTAGGTAATGCTGAGCATTTAGGCGAATTACAACTTAACGGTGCTTGGGTATGCTATCAAGGGCAACGCTTATATCCGGCGCCTTTGTACCTTATGCAAAAAGAAGGAAATTTACAGCGCCTGCAGATAGGTCAAGCAGTGCGTTGTGATTTAGGTTCGGTACGCTTACCCGAAATGCCTAAAGACTGTGTAGGCTATAAAAACCTTGAGCAACATTGGGTAACAGCCGCAGGTATGCGTTTATGTCTTGAAGGACAAGTGCCGAATGTGTCTGATATTGTTAAAGCCGATGATCTATTTAGCCACGAAGCGCGTATAGGGATTGCTCGCGATAACGAAAAACGTAAAGTTATCGATGGCAAATTGTATCAAACCCAGCACCTACGATTGAAAGAGGAGGTGCATATTGAACTGGATGCAAAAAATCTGGATGCTAGCTTGCTTCAAGCCTTGTCTACTAAACAACAAAATGCCATTTTAAGATTAGGAGGAGAAGGGCGGATGGCGAGTGTTGCTACCAATGATACAGCTGAGCCATTACCCTTCATTAAAAAACATAAGACCGACACCTTACTCATCCATTTTGTTACCGCAGCGGATTTTGATGGCAAGATGTTCCCTGAAAATTTCATTCCAAATGACCCTCGCGAGCCAAATTTTTGGCAAGGCGAGATTAATGGTATTGGCTTAATTATAGAGGCTGCTGTCATTGGAAAAGCGCATCGTGAAGGCGGCTGGGATATGCAAAAGCATCAACCACGTCCCGTGAAAAGTTATATCCCCGCTGGTAGTACCTGGTTTTGTCGTTTGATTAACCCAGACGATTATAAGCACATACATGAAAAATTACAGGGTCATTGTATGGGTAATGACACTGCTTATGGGCGAGGTCAAATTTTAATTGGACTGTGGAATGACGCTGGAGCGTCTTGAGATGCATTCCCACGCAAAGAGCGTGGGAACGATAAATAATGGCAAGATACAGATAATTAATAAGGAATTACACATGACAACAAAAAATGCATTAATAGGACTTTGGGCAGAAACCAGCATTCATGCAGGAGCAGGTAGTTCAGTCGATGGGATAGATTTACCTATACAACGTGAAGGGCATAATAACTGGCCGTGTGTGTTTGGCTCATCTGTTAAAGGCGCGTTAAGAGCAAAAGCGGAAGATAAATTAGGCAAAGGTAACGAAAGCATTACTTATGTTTTTGGCCCTGATAGCAGTAGTGAAAAAGCTTCAGAACATGCAGGGGCTTTATTAGTTAGTGATGCACGTTTATTATTACTGCCAGTGCGCTCGTTGACCAGTCATTTTAAATGGGTCACTTGCCCTGCTTTATTACAACGCTTAAAGCGCGATGCCGCGCGTTTAGGGTTGAGTTTAGATTTTACCGAGCCTAATGGTCCAGATAATAACAGCGCAATCACCGCTGCTTCGGAAGCAGTGGACTTGTTTTTAGAAGAATATAGATTTAAAACTAATACTGCAGATTTAACTGGGTTAATTAGCATCCTAAATAAAATTACAGGCATTGCCACTGAGGACTTAAGCGAACAATTAGTGATTGTCAGTAACGATCAATTTAATTACTTAGCCAAATATGCTACACCGGTTACACCGCACATTGCTATTAATAACGAAAAGAAAGTGGTTAAAAAGGGCGCGCTTTGGTACGAAGAAACCTTGCCCGCTGAAACTGCCTTTTATTTTGCACTCAGTGCGCATAAATCACGTGGCAATGACTTACCTGCAGAAGCGATTTTAAAATGCATTACCGAAGGGTTATTCGGCGAATCACCTTATCTACAGCTAGGCGGAAATGAAACTGTTGGCATGGGCTGGTGCAAAGTAACAGTGAGCGAGGCGTAATCATGGACTTAACCATACAACAACAGCGCGCTAAGTTTGCTTTAGAACGCATTCAGGATTTAAAAGGTGTATTAACGACAGATAAAGTACAAGGTGAATTCATTAGTTACGCCAGTGGTTTACCGGCCATGATCCACATGAATGGTTTAGGCCAGGCAATGGCATTTTGTAAATTAAAATCAGAAGAGCGTGAGTCTTATGGGCAACTCTATCAACTGGTTTCTGATTGGTTATGTAAAGAAGGTCAACCGTATCACGATCAAAAGGATGTACTCACAGGAATTACTCAACTTGATATGGCAGATTACCAGCTTGCACAAGCCGAAGCCCTCGTTTTAATGAGCTGGGTTAAGAAGTTCGCTAAAGCTTTTTTAGCTGAGGAGGAGGGATGATTACGCCTTTATACAAAGAATATGAACTTTTAGCCAATAAACCAGAACAGGCGCATACAGGTTTGTGGTTTGACAGGTTTTTTAATCGGTATGATTCAAGCTGGTCACTGGCAAATGAAGATAAACAGGGCTGGATTAAACAAGCCATTAAATCCAAAATAGGCAGTACAGATAAACTAGAAACCTTCACAGAACGGCAAATAGCTTTAGTATCTCAATTAAAGGGTAGTAGTCAGCGTTATACCTGTGATTGGCATTTTGTGACCGGTATGGGAAACTCTCATCCTGTTGAAAATGGTTTTAGCTGGCATCCTACTTTAGCTGTGCCGTATTTATCTGGCTCATCGGTGAAAGGGCTAGTACGTGCCTGGGTGGAAATGAATGATGAAGAACTGTGCACTGAAGTTAAAGAAGCACGCCTAAAAAGTTGGTTTGGTACGGCAAAAAAAGAAGATGTTGCTGACCAAACCGGCGATTTTCTATTTTTTGATGCACTACCTGATGCACCGCCTCAATTAGCCTGCGATATTATGACCCCGCATATGGGGGACTGGTACAGCAAAGGTGATGAAAAAGTACATAATGCTAAAAATATTCCAGCCGATTGGCACGAACCTGTGCCAGTGCCTTTTTTAGTCGTTAAAAAGGCTGCATTTATGTTTCATATTGCTCCGCGCACAACAGAGGCTAGGGCTGAACTTGAGCAAGTGCTTGAGGCATTAAACAATGCATTAGAATGGCTAGGTGCAGGCGCTAAAACCTCAGCAGGGTATGGTTATATGACTGAAGACAGTCGTTATACGCAAGACCTAAAAGACAAGCAAGCTAAGTTGCAAATCGAGCAAGAGAAAGAACAAGCACTCAATGCTAAATTAGCTAATCTTTCACCCTTAGCCCAAAACTACTTTAAACAAGCAGATGAAAATGAATGGGCAACGAATAAGGATAAGTTTTTACAAGCAGGGGTTATTGAAGATTGGTTGACTACCTTGGAGGAGAGTGTTGAGGCAGCTGTCTTAGAGGATATCGTTATACTGTTGGATCAATATAAATCAGGACTGTTAAATGACCCAGAAAAAGTGGAAGGTAAAAAAGCAAAACCAGCCTATAACGAAAGACAGCGTAATATTGCTAAAAGAGTTAATGTGTTACTCGCTAAATAGGCGCGCACATAAGGCTGGACAGTTTAAACTTGTAGGGTGGGCAGTGCCTTTTGCCCACTATTAAGGTTGCACGGAAGTGGGCAGCAAAGCGTTGCCCACTCTACTAGACATAAAAAATGCTATGACATTCTTATCTGTACAAAGGTACCAATTTAATTGCCAGGTACTAGCGCCATTACGATTTAATGATTACTCAGGGTCAATGCTACGAGGAGCTTTTGGCCGAGCTTTGCGAAAGTTATCGTGTGTGACCAAAATGGATAATTGCAAAGCCTGTTTACTGTATCAGCAATGTGCTTATCCAAAGATATTTGAAACACCCGTACCGACAAACTCTGATTTACAGCACTTTAGTGCCATTCCCAATCCCTTTATTGTCGAACCACCGCCGATGGGAGAGAACAGTTTACAAAAGGGTGAAGAATTTAATTTCGGTTTGGTGCTTATTGGTCAAGCCATTCCACATTTGCCGTTAATTATTTATGCTTGGCAAGCGGCCTTACAGCAAGGGCTAGGCAAAGATCACGCACAAGTGGCATTACAAACCGTTATATTTGAGCCAGATCAAATATCAGAACAAATAATCTATAACAGCCAACTAGGTGAATTGTTGCCTCAGCCTCAGTTTGATCGACCTCTTCTAAAGCCAGTTGAGAGACTAAGCCTACGGATATTAACCCCATTGCGTATTCAACAAAGAGGGCAGGTTTTATCTCATACCATGCAAGGGCGAGATTTTCTTATGGCGCTAGTGCGACGCTATTATTTATTACATGAATTTCATGGCGAAAACTATCAAACACCTAATTTTTCTGCATTGGCGCAACAAGCAGAGAGCATTCAATGCAAAACTCAGTTTCACTGGTATGAATGGCAACGCTACTCATCGCGTCAAAAACAAAAAATGGTTTTTGGTGGTGTATTAGGTGAATTAGAGTTGGTGGGTGATTTAAACGATTTTTTACCCATGTTAGTACTTGGGCAATGGTTGCATGTCGGTAATAAAACCACCTTTGGTATGGGGCGGTATCAGATTGATCTTGCGAATGTTTAAATAAGCAGAAAAGCGACTGACTAATAATTCTGTTCTAACTTCTCCTGATGCAGTTAAAGATTTTTTAATGCTGGAATACTCCAACAGAGAATATGAATGTTTTGTGGTTCTGTTTCTTAACAATTAACATAAATTAATTAAAGCAGTTGAAATGTTTGTAGGCACCATTGATGGTGCTAGTGTATACCCCAGAGAGGATGGTGCCGCATGATGGACGAATACCAAAACCTTAGCCCTGAAATGCTATTAAATTCAGCACTTGGCGAGTTTCAACATTTAAAGAAAGAAATCTTGGGGGGCTTGCCCCCGAGTCAGACTAATGCCGTTAAACTGGGTCCGCTTGCGGCCGAGTTTTTTATCGGTGACATAGCCTTATTTTATGTGGGGATATAATGAAAAGCATTAACATAGTAAGTTTCTTACCTGAGGCATTTATTCCTTTAATCATGGTAAGTGTGGGGTTGCTCATTATCATTGGCCAACGAAAACTTGCGGGTGCGATGTTTATCCTGGTTTTGTTGATGGCTTTTCTGCCTGTTTTTCTAGAGCCTTTATTGGGTGAGTTACCATTATGGGTGCTTTTGTTACTTGGTGTTTTTGTATTTTTCAGCATTATTGGCAGCATTCTGGATATTGTAGTTGGTAAAAAATCACGAGAAAGGGCTACGGGGATTCTTTTAGCTGATTTTATACGTGGATTGTTTAAGTTACCTTGGCGAATCATGAAGTTTGTTTTTGGTGTGTTTTTTCGCCGTTAAATATTAAATCGGTGCAAGTAAAGGTGTAACTATTTTCAATCGTGATAAACCATTGAAAATGAATGCTAACAAATATCTATTTATGTTTCACAACTATTAATTTGGCTAATCACAATTATGGCAATACAATGCAAATAATAAAATATTTACAAAATAGAATTTATTTTACTATTGTAATGATAGTGGGACTGTCCCTTTTTTCAACAGCTGTTCCTTCTCAAATCTTTTCAAAAAGCTTAAAAAAGGCAATTTTATCAAAAATAGGAAAAGAATCCGCAAAACAAGCCGGTAAAACGACTGCTAAACGTGCAACTGCCAACAATGTACACCTAGCGGAAATGACAGCTTTAAAGAAACAGTTAACAAGCCTTGATCGCCAAACCATGGATCAGATCGAAAGGCATTACGGAAGTTATATATCTAAATCAGTGATGCGAAATGCTCGGTCAACTCCAACAAGTTTCTATGATGCAAAATCATACGGCGAATATTTGCTGAGAGTTCATCCAAGTATTTCCTCTGCTGAACGAAAACAAATGTTGGGGCACTCTTTCAACAATAAAACATACGCAAATCAAAATCACATAGAACTTCCACAAACAGTAGTACATGAAAGGTTTCACCAATTATCTAATCGGCAGTATTTTGAAAAGGGCGGGGAAAGGTTATCTGAAGGAACTACTGAATATTTAACTACAAAGATATACCCCGGCCTTCACCTTAAGGATATTCCTGCAGTTTACCCTAGAGAAAAAAAGGTGGTCGAAATGATTGCACTCCGCATTGGCGATAAACGTCTAGCCAAAGCCTATTTTCAAGGGGACATGATTTCTCTTGAACGAAGCCTGGATGCTCAGCTGGGTAAGGGATCCTTTAAAGCAGTAACAAAAGCAATGGAGCTGAAGCAATTTGATACGGCTGAAAATATCCTTAAGTACGGTTTGCCTTGATCTATGTCAGTGAACACTCTATCAATAGTACAGAGAATGATGCGATAATTTTTCAGCACGATGAATCTAAAATAAATTCGAATGCATTCTCAAATACTAAGATGGAAAGTTGTTTAAGATATCTCACAGGAAAGTACCGCATTGATAGCGAATATTGCTAAGGTTTAGGGAGCAGTTGGGGCATCCAAATATTACGACGAATAATATGTATGCAAAAATACGAGACTACATATCACATTGGTAAATGTAGCTAACATTTGGAGGCACGTCTATGGAGTTCGTATGGATTGATTTTTCCGATACATACTATCGCTTGATAAAGAAACAAACTATACCGCTACACCGAAGCGGAAAATTTGTACAACTTGAAAATGGTGAGGCAGAGTATATAATTTTTTCGCCAAAAGAATTATCAGTATTTCACGCTAATATTATCGAGCGTTTTTGCAATTTGCATGAGATAAAAGGTTGCTATAATAAACAGCGAAATATGTTTACAATTTCTAATCCTGATTGGGATATTTTGGGGGGTGGTGAGTGGGAAATGGATGAGGCACTAAGGCAATTGTATCTATTTGGAACATCACTTGCCTATGGACAATTTTGTGGCTTTAATTTAAAGAAGAATCTTCATCAAATTAGTGATTTGGATGGATATGAAATTCATCTGAGTTTGCCACCTACTTTGCTATAAATGAGAAGTACTGATGTGGCTACACTAAACAGGACACATAACTTAAAATACTTTTAAAGATAATAAGTGTGTCTAAAATGAGCAACCAAACTAAAAAACAAAATACCTATTCATCAGAATTTAAGGAATCAGCCGTTAAATTAGCAATTGAATCTGATCAACCCATTGCTAAAACAGCTAAAGATTTGGGTGTTAATGTAAACACATTGCATACCTGGGTCGGAAAGTATTCAAAACC
>Ga0209395_1001479_pt1 | contig 32777 bp, 27 predicted proteins | sample GOMGulsemesocosm_3_FD_184635 | JGI IMG/M metagenome (GOLD analysis project Ga0209395, IMG submission 184635) | Methane-oxidizing microbial communities from mesocosms in the Gulf of Mexico - GOM9D Gulf of Mexico (SPAdes) (version 2) | ecosystem: Environmental > Aquatic > Marine > Cold seeps... | reverse complement strand
CTAGTGCGAACGTATCGTCGTTAGCAATTATAGTTTTACGGCTTTTTACCAGGCAAACCGCCCCTGGGCATGCACCTTGAGTTTCGTGAATCTTGTCGAATCCTAGATCCGCCCCAAAGTTTTATACTTTTTCTATTTCTGTTCTAATTTTTCTTTTTAACTATAGGTTCGATACCCTACAAAACGCATTATACAACGCTCAACATAAATAGACAACGTGGTATTTTTTAACCAATTTTATAACAGGTAACTGAAAAATTAACGGTCTAGGTTTTTATTTTTCATTAAGCGACCTTTATCAACAGCCCATTCTCTATCTTTTATGTCAGAACGTTTGTCGTGATCTTTTTTACCTTTACCCAAATAGAACTCGAGTTTTACCCAACAGGCTTTCCAATACATGGCCGTTGCAATCAAAGAGTAGCCGTCACGCTCAACAGCCGCAGTGATTTTTTCTAGCTCTCTGCGATTAAGCAGTAGTTTTCTATCTCGATTCGGTTCACATATTACATGACTTGAAGCTGCATTAAGTGGAGATATTTCTGCGCCTAATAAGTAAGCTTCACCGTCTTTAATATGTACATAACAGTCAGAAATGTTTACTTTACCACTTCGAATACTCTTAATTTCCCAGCCTTGCAGGCTCATGCCGCCTTCAAACTTGTCGGTTAAGCTATAGTTGTGCCTAGCCTTTTTATTTGAAGCGATAGTGTTGCTGTTAGATTTATTCTTTGATTTTTTCTTAGCCATCTTTATCATCCATTCCTTTGCCGCAATAAGCAGCAAACGCAGTGATTATACTGAGAATAAATTTCTTTTGTATAAGAAAATCATATTTAGGATGAAAATATATGGAATGGTGCGCTTTTTGCGAGGTTTTGCTATCATATCCGCCATTGAATGAGGGTTAAATGTGAGAAGTAATGCCAACCATAAGTCGTAGTGCTTTAGTTATGTACAGTGTTGATCAGATGTACCAATTAATTAATGATATTCCAGCCTATCCTAAATTCTTGCCAGACTGTAATGACAGTAAGGTGATAGAGCAAGATGATCAGTCAGTAACCGCAGCGCTACTTGTGTCTAAAGGTGGCTTAAGTAAATGGTTCACGACTAAAAATACTTTGATATCTAATGAAAAAATCCATTTGTCGCTGGTTGATGGTCCTTTTAAAAAATTAGAGGGCTATTGGTTACTCACGCCTTTATCTGGTGAAGCTTGTAAGGTGAGTTTAGAGTTGGAATATGAGTTTTCCAATAAGCTTGTTTCATTAGCTTTTGGCAAAGTCTTTGGACATTTTAGTAATAGCTTAGTGCAAGTTTTTACTCAGCGCGCAAAAGAAATTTACGGAGTTAATGTTTAATTATGACTATAGATAGCAGTGAATTAACAAGCTTCGAAGCTTCAGAGACTGAAGAAAAAGTCACTATAGAAGTTGTCTATGGTGTACCACATAAGCAAAAAATATTAACTTTATGCGTTGCTGACGGTACTACTGTTGAGCAAGCCATCATAGACTCAGGGGTTATCGCTTTATTCCCTGAAATTGATTTAACAGTCAATAAAGTTGGCGTGTGGAATAGGGCAGTCAAACTGTCTGAAGTTGTAAATGATCTTGATAGAATCGAAGTATATCGACCACTTATTGCAGATCCTAAAGACGTTAGAAAGCGTCGAGCAGAAAAAGCTAAATTAGAAGGTCGTGCTGATAAAACAACGGGTGGTCGAGTCAACCCTTTGAGAGTTGATGCGAATAAGTAATACTTCCCGCAAGATATTTTCTCATAAAAAAAACGGCACTTGTGCCGTTTTTTTATTCACAGAACTAAAACTGAATTAATCTTATATTCACTACTAGCTGTCTAGTTTAATTATTTTCAATTGAAGTAATTAAACTCCACTAAGCTTGTCAGTACTACCAGGCTCATCTTGTGCGCTTGGTGCATTAAAAGGCGTATTGAATTTATCTGATAATTCGAAATCACCAGAAGCCGAGATTAATTTATCATCAGAAAAGTTAATGATAAATTGCCTTTTTTGGTCAAAATCTTTATTTCGGCCAGATTTTAATTTGTAAACATAACTCCAGGTATCATTATCGAATGCATCAACAACAACAGGGCTACCGAGTATGAACTTAACTTGCTCTTTAGTCATACCTACTTGTAACTTATCAATACTCTTTTGTTCAAGGTAATTACCTTGGGCAACATCATAGCGAAAAACCCAACTAGAACAGGCTGATAACGTTAGGGCAGTGATAATAATGGCAACACGAAAATACATAAAATTTATTTACCTTTAAGTAGCTCAAAAAAATAGGCTAAAAGTGTGAGCAGGGATAATACCCAAGCCCAGCACGGAATCAAAGCTATTTATTACATCAGTTAACAAACTATATTTGCATCAAGCTAATGAAAGTCTGAATTTAACTGGCTAATAGCTCTTGTGCATTGGCTAAGCTGTGCTGTGATATTTTATCACCGGCTAGCAAGCGGGCAATTTCTTTGACCCTATTTGACTCACTTAGTTCACTTACTTTAGTTTCGGTTAATTCGCCATCGGTCAATTTACTAACAAAAAGCTGTTGATGCCCCTTACATGCCACCTGTGGTAAATGGGTAACACAAATTACTTGCGTATTTTTAGACAACTGTTGAAGTTTTTTTCCTACCATTGCTGCAGTTGGACCACTAATGCCTACATCTACTTCATCAAAGATTAGTGTTGGTGTGATCACTTTGTCAGCCAAAATAACCTGCATAGCCAAACTAATTCGTGATAACTCTCCACCTGAGGCAACTTTATGCATAGCCTCGAGTGCTTGTCCTGGGTTAATACTTACTTGGAAGCTTATTGCATCTATACCATTAGTATTGATAACGTCTTTACCATTATTTAGTTGCTTATTGCTGTCTACTTCAATATAGAATTGGCCATGGGGCATGTTTAATTCTTGCATACTCTTACTAATTAACTTACTTAGGCTTTTTCCTGATATTTGTCTTGAATTTGATAATATTTCAGCGCTTTCGTAATAGTGATGCTTAGTTAGTTCTAATTCTTCAATAATAGTATTAATGCGTGTTTCATCACCTGAAATTGAAGCGAGTTTCTGTTTCAATTCGCAATGAAAACTAACGAGGTTCTCTGGTGATAGTTGGTGCTTTTTAGCAAGCTGAACCGCGGTAGAATAACGCTCTTCAATGATAGCGAAATTTTGAGGGTCTAACTCTAATTGTTGGTAGTAGTGTTTGAGGTCGTTATTTGCTTCATCTAATTGAATGAGTGAGTCAGATAATATAGTGGCCACATCATTTAATTGATTATCAACGCGCGCAATTGAGCTTATATTCTCACTACATTCTCTTAGGGAGTCTAAGATATTAAAAGTGTCATTTTCAGATAAAATTTGTAAAGAACTAAGGGTTGAATCAAGTAAATCTTGGGCATTACTATGGCGTTTATAGTCTTTTTCTAAGGTCGAAAATTCATCAGGTTGCAATGAGAATTCATCGAGTTCAGTTACTTGGTACTGAATCAGTTGTTGTTCGGCTTCTCGTTGTTGTTTGCTTTGCTGCAACATTTCTAACTCTTTATTGAGCTTACTCCATTGTTGAGCATAATGTTTCACCGAGCTAAGTAGCGGTAGATGATTAGCGTAGTTGTCGAGTAGGCGACATTGTTGATTCGCCTTAACGATAAGTTGATGATCATGCTGACCGTGTATATTAATTAATAATTGACCGATTTCTTTTAATTGCACTAAAGGAACTTGGCTACCATTGATATAAGATTTAGAACGTCCCTCTGCCGAGATAACGCGGCGTAAAATACATTCGCTATCATGTTCAGCAACCAGTTCATGTTGTTTTAGCCAAGCACGCGCTGATTTATTTTTTTTTGTTTCAAAAGTCGCAGCTAAATCAGCCTTTTTACAGTTTGGTCTAACAACATTGGTGGTTGCTCTATCACCTAAGCATAAACCTAGCGCATCAATAGCAATGGATTTTCCAGCGCCAGTCTCACCGGTGATTGTCGTCATGCCTGCCTGCCAATCAATATCTAATGAACGGACGATGGCAAAATTTTGAATGTTAAGTTGCAGTAGCATAGTTAACCTTAAGAGCATGAGTAAAAAACCAGTTACTGTTAATTTATACAGTAACTGGTTTTTAATCAAGTTTATTTGTAACTACTTGCTGGTTTTTTGATAGGAAGAGTTGTTATTGGTGCTAAGACCTTATAAAACAGACTAATATAACTTATTACCCCAGCTTAACTTATTTCGCAGCACGTTAAAGTAATCATGATCTAAAGGGTGGATTAAACGAATACTGCACTCACTCTTTTTGATAATAACTTCATCACCAGGCATTACCGTTAATATAACGTGGCCATCACAACTCACTTGTAAGTTTTCGTGGTTATCATTAGCTAATATCAATTTAATTTCACTATTACCATCAACAACAATTGGTCGACTAGTTAATGTGTGTGGGAACATAGGTACTAGTGATAGTGCATTTAAGTTGGGAGTTAAAATAGGCCCGCCAGCAGACATTGAATAGGCTGTCGAGCCGGTTGGCGTAGATATAATTAAACCGTCAGATCGCTGGCTAAACATAAAACTGCCATCAATATAGACTTCAAATTCAATCATACTGGCAACTTTACCTGCATGGAGTACAGCTTCGTTAACAGCACTATTTGAACTTTTTAGTTTTCCGTGACGATAAACTTCAGCTTCAATAATAAAGCGTTGTTCACTGCGAGATTTGCCCGCTAATATTTGCTTTAAAGGCTCTATAAGGTCAGTTGGAGAAAGATCGGTTAGAAAACCTAAGTTCCCGCGGTTTACACCAATGACGCCAATATCAAAACAAGCTAGTACCCTAGCTGCGCCTAACATGTAACCATCACCGCCAACAACAATGGCGAGATCTGCCTTTTCCCCAATATCGGTCAATGTGCCGATTTTCATCTCTTTTATTTCTAGAGATTGCGCCACAGAGGATTCAACAATAACTTGATACTTATTTAATAATAAGTATTCATGTAAGGTTTTTATTGTGGCACTGGCACCATCATGATTAGGTTTGCCAATAAGGCCTATAGTTTTATAGAGTTGAGCCATAAGAATTGTTTTTTTATTTGCTATATAGAATGGCAGTTTCGCTGGATTTTACTGCTTTGTAAAGTTCACATTTTGAAAAATGTTTTAAATCGTGCTTGAATCCTATTTCACAGACCCCATAATGTTTTCATTAGTTATAAAATTAAGGTTTATTCCATGACAACAGAGTCAAAAAACAACGAAGAAGAGTTAACTGCTGAGCAATTAGCTGATGACATAGTTAAACAAGCTGAAGAGCAAGTAGAAGAGCAACACGAACATGCTCATGAAGTGATTAGCGCTGAGCAAGAGAAAATTAACGAACTTGAGTTAGCTTTAGCTGCTGCACAATCAACTGTTGCTGATCAAAAAGATTCAGTTATTCGTGCTAAAGCTGAAGTAGACAATATTCGTCGTCGTGCTGCACAAGATGTAGAAAAAGCCCGTAAGTTTGCATTAGAAAAATTTGCCGGTGAAATGTTAGTATCGGTTGATAACCTAGAACGCGCTCTACAAAGTATCGATAAAGATGATGAAGCTAATAAGGGCATTATTGAAGGCGTAGAGCTAACATTGCAAGGCTTAATTTCTTCATTAGAAAAGTTTGGTGTTAAAGCTGTTGATCCGCAAGATCAACCTTTCAACCCTGAACTTCATCAAGCGATGTCAATGCAAGAAGTTCCTGATGTAGCGCCAAATACTGTTATTGCTGTAATGCAAAAAGGCTATGAATTAAATGGTCGTTTAATTCGTCCAGCTATGGTGATGGTATCTAAAGCTGCACCAAGTGTTGATGCAACTGCCTAGTATCTAGCTTCAACCAAGCTTAAATTATTATTAAAAAAGCAAAGAGCCAATCTCTTTGCTTTTTTTTTGTCTTTTATTTGACCAGAGTCGTTTTACAAAAAATCACTTTTCACTCTACAGATGAAATACAGAAAACGTTTAGAACAAAGCTCACCAAAGGACTTCTTACCTATAGTTATACTCATAGCTAAATCCCCCACCTTCATGTTACTTGGCGATAATTGAAATGTTTTTGGCGAAATTAGGTCTATTACAATACCACTCTGTTTATTAACCTTTACTTACTATGCACCATATTTTTAGAAAGATATCTTTTGTTGTTGCTACTTTATTGATTACGACAAGTTTTGCAGTGACTTTTAATGTCGAGGCGAATGAAACAGCAAAGTCCTGGCAATTAAAAACACAACACGGCGATGTTATAAGTTTAGAACAGTATAAAAACAAACCAATCATTCTACATTTTTGGGCAACGTGGTGTCCTTATTGTAAAAAAATACAACCAAGCTTGGTTGCATTGCAAAAAAAATATCAATCACAAGGTGTCGAACTTATCTCAATAAGTTTTAACGAAGATGAAGGCGCATTACCCCAAGATGAGATTAACCGTAGAGGTTATACTTTTTTAACGGCGGTAATGGGGGAGGGTGTTGCAAAAATTTATGGTGTTCAAGGTACGCCGACAACATTTTTTATTAATCGACGAAATGAAATTATTTGGAAAACATCTAGCTCAGACAAGGCGGATCCTCGTTTTGACCTAGCCTTACAGGAAATAACCAAAAAGTAACTAATTGCGTATATTCTTAGGTTAAAATTTTACCCAAGGTAATGGTCACTATATACCCGTTTCACTTGAAGGTGCATGATTCAGCTGGAATTAGAAACGCCTTTAGGTAAGGCATTGATTGAAGAGAATGCTTGCTCAGGAGAATGTGCTCCTGCATTCTCTAATAAGCTGCATCCATGTAGCGTCCTTCTCAAAATAAATAACGCAGCATAAAACGTTTCTAAACCAGCCCTTGGGGAATGCTGAGCAAATCATACTCTGTGTTACATTTGTTTTTAAGGAAATGGCCCTTAATAAAAAAATGTGCCTTGATTATGAATCGCTCAGCCTTCCTGAAAAGAGCATCTCCCGGTGGAACGGGTATAACATTACCTTTTCTCCGTTTTTTTTGATCAATGTTGACAAAAAGTCGATTATTTTGAACTTTTCTATTGAAAAGCATTTTGCTGACCCCACTTACTATTCAACAAACAATTTAATTAATATTTCTTTATCTTTTTCTGATAAAGACTAATGAATAGGAGCTCCCAAGATGGGCAAAATAATCGGTATTGACCTAGGAACAACTAACTCATGTGTTGCTGTATTAGACGGCGACAGTGTACGTGTTATTGAAAATGCTGAAGGGGATCGTACAACTCCTTCAATCATTGGTTATACAGCTGAAGGCGAAACATTAGTAGGTCAACCTGCTAAACGTCAATCAGTAACTAACCCAGAAAATACTTTATATGCAATTAAGCGTTTGATCGGTCGTCGTTTCGAAGATAAAGAAACACAACGTGATATCGATATTATGCCTTTTGGTATTGTTAAAGCGGATAACGGTGATGCTTGGGTTCAAGTAAAGGGCGAAAAAATTGCTCCACCACAAGTTTCTGCTGAAGTACTTAAAAAGATGAAGAAGACTGCTGAAGACTTCTTAGGTGAAACAGTAACTGAAGCGGTAATTACGGTTCCTGCTTACTTTAACGATTCACAACGTCAAGCAACTAAAGATGCTGGTCGTATTGCCGGTCTTGAAGTTAAACGTATTATCAACGAACCAACTGCTGCTGCACTTGCTTACGGCATGGACAAGCAAGAAGGCGATAAAGTTGTTGCAGTATACGATTTAGGTGGTGGTACATTCGATATTTCAATTATTGAAATTGACGAAATGGACGGCGAGCATACATTTGAAGTACTTGCGACTAACGGTGATACTCACTTAGGTGGTGAAGATTTTGATAACCGTTTAATCAACTACCTAGTAGCTGAATTCAAAAAAGACCAAGGCATGGACTTAACGTCTGATCCTCTTGCTATGCAACGCTTGAAAGAAGCAGCTGAAAAAGCAAAATGTGAGCTTTCTTCTGCACAACAAACGGATGTTAACTTACCTTACATCACTGCAGACGGTTCTGGTCCTAAGCACATGAACATCAAAGTAACACGTGCTAAGTTAGAATCTCTTGTTGAAGATATGGTTAAAGCAACATTAGAGCCGCTTAAACAAGCGCTTAAAGATGCTGATTTATCAGTAAGTAAAATTGACGATGTTATCTTAGTTGGTGGTCAATCTCGTATGCCACTAGTTCAAAAAGCGGTAACTGAGTTCTTTGGTAAAGAGCCACGTAAAGATGTTAACCCTGATGAAGCAGTAGCTGCAGGTGCGGCGATTCAAGCGGGTGTTCTTTCTGGTGATGTAACTGACGTTCTTCTTTTAGATGTAACGCCTTTGTCATTAGGTATTGAGACTATGGGCGGCGTGATGACGAAAGTTATCGATAAAAACACCACTATCCCTACTAAGCAATCTCAAACGTTCTCTACTGCTGATGATAACCAATCTGCTGTAACTGTTCATGTTTGTCAGGGTGAGCGTAAGCAAGCTTCAGCTAACAAATCTTTAGGTCAATTTAACCTTGAAGGTATTGATGCAGCACCACGTGGTACGCCACAAATTGAAGTAACTTTTGATATCGATGCTGATGGTATCTTGCACGTAACTGCTAAAGATAAGAATACCGGTAAAGAGCAAAAAATCACTATCAAAGCATCTTCTGGTTTATCTGATGAAGAAGTAGAGCAAATGGTACGTGATGCAGAAGCTAACGCTGATGCGGATGCTAAATTTGAAGAACTAGTAACTGCTCGTAACCAAGCTGATGGCATGGTTCACGCAACTCGCAAGCAAATTGAAGAAGCAGGCGATGAGTTACCAAGTGAAGATAAAGAAAAAATCGAAGCTGCAGTAACTGAACTTGAAGAAGCTATCAAAGGTGATGATAAAGAAGCTATTGATACTAAAACTCAAGCGCTTATGGAAGCATCAGCTAAGTTAATGGAAATTGCTCAAGCTAAAGAACAAGCTCAAAGTGCTCCTGAAGGCGCAGCTCAAGAAACTGATGCTGCTCCAGCAGACGACGTAGTAGACGCAGAGTTTGAAGAAGTTAAAGACGACAAATAATTAGCTTTTTATTCGCTTAGCTGTCGTTATATCGTTTGATTACTGCGCCGAAGGTACTCACGTATAAATATACGCTCCGTGCCTTCGACTTGTACTTAAACGATTTAACTTAATCTAAGCGACTAAAAGAGTTAAACTAGGTCATCTGTACTTGCTACAGAAAATAAAGCGTCGATGTTTATCGGCGCTTTTTGTGTATAAGAAATCAGTAATTAATTTTAAAATTGGTGCTGATTTTCTTGATTTTTTTCGGACTACTTCTAAAAAATGAAGAAAATTAGTCTCAATCAACTTGAAGTAAAGAAATAAATTTATGTCAAAACGTGATTATTATGAAACTCTTGGTGTTGCAACCAGCGCTGAAGATAAAGAAATTAAAAAAGCTTATAAAAAGTTAGCGATGAAGTATCACCCTGACCGTACTGCAGGTGATAAGGCTAAAGAAGAAACGTTTAAAGAAATCAAAGAAGCTTATGAGATCTTAAAAGATGACCAGAAGCGTGCTGCTTATGATCAATATGGTCATGCTGCTTTTGAACAAGGTGGTCACGGCGGTGGCGGCGGATTCGGTGGAGGAGGAGGCGGTTTTGGCCAAGACTTCGGCGATATCTTTGGTGACATTTTTGGCGGTGGAGGCGGCGGTCGTGGACGTCAACGTCAACAACGTGGCAGCGATTTACGTTACAACGTAGATTTATCACTCGAAGATGCAGTAAAAGGCAAGAGTTTAGAAATTAAAGTCCCTACCTATGTTAGTTGTGATCCTTGTGATGGCTCTGGTGCTAAAAAAGGTACTTCGGCTAAAACTTGTACTACTTGTCATGGGCATGGTCAAGTTCAAATGCGCCAAGGCTTATTTGCTGTACAGCAAACTTGTCCTACTTGTAGCGGTAACGGTAAAGTTATTACTGACAAATGTACTTCATGTCGTGGTCAAGGGCGTGTTGAGAAAACTAAAACCTTATCAGTTAAGATTCCTGCGGGCGTTGATACCGGTGATAGAATTCGCCTATCAGGTGAAGGTGAAGCCGGTGAGCATGGCGCACCATCGGGGGATTTATACGTACAAGTAAATGTTCGAGACCACGAAATATTTGTTCGTGATGAAAACCACTTATATTGTGAAGTACCTATTAGTTTTGTAACTGCTGCTTTAGGTGGTGACATTGAAGTACCAACATTAGGCGGAAAAGTTAAGCTTAAAGTACCTAAAGAAACACAAACAGGTAAGATGTTCCGATTACGCGGTAAAGGCGTTAAATCTGTACGTAGTTCTTCTACTGGTGATTTAATGTGTAAAGTAGTACTTGAAACACCTGTTAACTTATCTGGTGACCAAGCTGATTTATTACGTCAATTAGAAGAAAAAATGGCGAGTAGCAGCAAAAAGCATAGCCCAAAAGAAAGCGGCTTCTTTGATGGTGTTAAAAAGTTCTTTGATGACCTTAAGAGTTAAGTTTTAAACTTCTTAAAATAAAAATCCCGCGTTATGTTACATAACCGCGGGATTTTTTATGTTCAATGCACATTTATTATTGATACCATTTCCATTTAATTATTGCCCTCTTGTGCGAGTTTAAATAATCCAAGTCTGCGTTGCTATCAATTCCAATAGCGAGCTATTACTCAATCAAGCGCCTTGCCCTGATTTATTTATCTTACCCACAACAAGCTCACAAACTTAATGGAAATGGTATAACTACAGGTGTGAAGCCTTACTCGTCGAAATTTGGTAAAATACCACTACGACTATGGTCAAATACCAATGAAGTTTCTACCGTAGTGACTTCTTCGCGAGAAGTGATATTTTTGAAGACAAACTGGCGTAAATGCTCACTATCTTTTACTGACATATGAATGTAGTAATCATAACTGCCACCCATATGGTATAAATTTAGTATCTCAGGATACATTAATAAATCATCGCGTAACGAATTTACAATTTCTTCAGAATAAGGTTGTAATCGAATTGCCGCTATCGCTTCTATATTGCCACCGATAGTTTTTAAGTTAACATCAATGAACGCACCTTTGATTACACCGCTTTGCTTTAGCCGCTTCACTCGCTCTAAACAAGTCGAAGGGGCTATACCAATCTTGGCTGCAAGCTCTTTATTTGTAATGTCTGCGTCATCATAAAGTATTGTTAATACTTGTAAATCGATGCCATCTAGCTTCTTCATTAGTCACCTGTAAATTTATTACCATTTAATTAACTAAATATTACACTTAATGCAGGTAGTGAGACTAGTGAAAAAAGCTAATATTTGAATTTTTGACGTAAATTATTAAATTATCCGAATTATTTTTAGACTTTAGTCGATATTTCTGTGTTATTTCGTGATAAAAGCGTTACAAATCATCACGTCGATAATGTTTGCCAGTACTATGCAGTTTGACATATTATGACCATATCTTGACTCTTAGTTTGAAAAATTAAAAAGGTTTACTCTATGACTTTGCTTTGGATACCGTTGTTATCCTTACTTGGCAGTATTATTTCTTCAATGACGGGTAAATTAACACGTAATCAATCGACAGGATTGACTATGTTAATGCCAATAATCGCACTATTCATAACAATTGACTTAGCCCCAGCTGTGTTTGCTGGCGAAGTGATACGTGAAACTATTTCCTGGATCCCTTTGCTGGGCATAGATATCGCTTTTCGTTTAGATGGCCTAGCCTTGTTGTTTATTTTTATGATTTTAGGGATAGGCATATTAGTAATATTTTATGCTCGTTATTACCTAAGTAGTAATGATTCTATGCCTAAGCTTTATGCCTATTTGATGTTATTTATGACGGCAATGCTCGGCATTGTAATGTCAAACAATGTCATCCAACTCTGGTTCTTTTGGGAACTGACTAGTATTAGCTCATTTTTATTAATTAGCTATTGGTGGCATAAAGCAGAAGCGCGTAATGGTGCAATAATGGCCTTAATCGTCACTGGTGGTGGTGGTCTAGCATTACTTGCTGGTTTGCTATTATTAGGTGATATTGTTGGTAGTTATAATTTAGATATTATTTTAGCCAGCAGAGAAATTATTCAAGCACATGCATGGTACGAAGTTACCTTAATTTTAATACTGCTTGGTGCATTCACTAAGTCGGCACAGTTCCCTTTTCATTTTTGGTTACCGCACGCAATGGCTGCGCCAACACCGGTGAGTGCTTACTTGCACTCGGCTACTATGGTAAAGGCAGGCATATTTTTATTAGCACGCTTTTATCCTGCTTTAGCAGGTACTGACATATGGTTTATTATTGTCAGTTTGACCGGACTATCGACACTATTACTTGGCGCTTATATCGCGTTATTTAAGCATGATTTAAAAGGTTTATTAGCTTATTCAACCATTAGTCATTTAGGCTTGATAACCTTATTGTTTGGTTTGAATTCCGAGCTTGCAACGGTAGCTGCAATTTTTCATATCATTAACCATGCTACGTTTAAAGCTTCGCTCTTTATGGCAACAGGTATCATTGATCATGAAACAGGTACACGTGACATGAGAAAGCTTAATGGTATGTGGAAATTCATGCCTTATACTGCAACATTGGCAATGGTCGCTGCAGCGGCAATGGCTGGTGTGCCATTGTTAAATGGTTTCTTGTCTAAAGAAATGTTTTTTGCTGAGACTTTGCATCAACAACTACTTGGCTCAATGTCCTGGCTTATTCCTGTTTTAGCAACAGTAGCAGGCGCTTTAGCTGTCGCTTATTCTGCTCGCTTTATTCACGATGTTTTCTTCAATGGTGAGCCAGTTAATTTGCCCAAACAGCCAAGTGAGGCTCCTCGTTATATGCGCGTGCCAATTGAAATACTTGTTGCGTTATGTCTGGCAGTGGGGATATTTCCAGCCCTTGTTATTGACGATATTTTAACAGCAGCTTCCTTTGCGGTACTTGGTGGTTATGTACCTGAATTTGAAGTTGCATTATGGCATGGTTTTAATCTCCCTCTATTGATGAGTGGTATCGCTGTCGCAGGTGGATTACTGCTGTATTCACAGCGTCGTTATCTGTTTCAATTCCAAGCATCATTGCCTGCATTAGATGCTAAAAAGCTTTTCGATAGAACTCTTTATACGTTAATCAAATGGAGTCAGGATAAAATAAGCAGCACTGAAAATGGCTCTTTACAACGGTATTTAATGTTCATGTTTTTGCTTGTACTGCTTTTTGCCGGTTGGCCATTGTTTGAAATGAGCCAATTAAGTGGTGAGAAACAAGCTACGCCGATTGATGTTCATAACGCTATGGGGGCAGGATTATTAATGGTCGGTGCTATTAGTACAGTGATTTGGTATCGGGCACGAGTGGTTTCATTGTTAATGCTCTCGGTAGTGGGTTTAATGGTTTCTGTTGCGTTTACTCGACTTTCTGCACCTGACTTAGCTCTGACACAATTGACCGTTGAAGTGGTTACTGTCATTTTATTAATGCTGGCACTGTTTTTTTTACCTCAGCACTCGCCAAAAGAATCCAGTTCAACACGTTTGCTTCGTGATTTAGGTATATCTACTGCATTAGGTGTCGTTATTGCGAGTATTTGCTATGCATTAATCACTCGCCCACTGGAGTCTATCTCTGACTTTTTCTTAGCAAATGCTAAAACAGGTGGCGGTGGCACTAACGTTGTTAATGTTATTTTGGTTGATTTTCGTGGTTTTGATACCTTAGGTGAAATATGTGTATTGGGTATAGCCGCGTTAGGAATTTACAAAGTACTCGTTAACTTACCGCTATTTATCCCTACAAGTGATAGCGAGGGAAGACCATGGGCTAAAGAGCGTTATCCTGTGTTATTGGCCAGTATTTCTCAATCATTATTACCTTTGGCATTATTGGTCTCTTTTTATATTTTCTTACGTGGTCATAACTTACCGGGCGGCGGATTTATCGCAGGGCTAGTCACAGCTGTTGCCTTTATTTTGCAATATATAGCGCATGGTTCAAACTGGATTGCTGAACGTTTGACTATAAATTATCGTAAGATTATCGCTTCAGGTATTGCTATAGCATTACTCCCTGGTATTGGAAGTTGGTTCTTTAATAGACCATTTATGACGACTTGGTTTGATTACTTTGATATTCCTTTTATTGGAGAAATTGAACTTGCTAGTGCTTTGGTCTTTGATTTAGGTGTTTATATTACCGTCGTTGGTTCTACCTTAATGATATTGGCAAGTCTTGGTCAATTAACTGCTACTAAGCCCAAAGAAGAGGTAAATATTTAATGGAATTACTTTACGCAGCCTGCGTAGGGCTTTTAGTGTCTTGTGGCGTGTTTTTAATATTACGTTCGAGAACTTTCCCTGTGGTATTAGGGCTGACCATGTTTTCGTATGCGGTTAATTTATTCTTATTCTCATCTGGGAGACTGACTCTTAACAAAGCGGCGGTACTTGGCTACAGTTCAGAATATGCGGATCCACTGCCACAAGCTTTTGTGTTAACCGCTATTGTTATTGGTTTTGCGATGACAGCCTTTGTCGTTATTTTAGCCATTAGAGGCCGAGCAGATTTAGGCAATGACCATGTAGATGGTCAGATTCCAGATAAAAAAAATGATAATAAAAAGGGTAAAGTATGATCCAGCATTTGAGCTTTTTACCCATTTTATTACCTATGTTGGCCGGCGTACTTTTATTAATGCGACCGTTCGGGAAAAGTAAAACTCTTAGAAGAGTTGGTTCTGTTGTATTTAGTACTATTAGTTTTGTCGTTTCATTAACGTTATTAATGAAAGTTCAATCCAGTGGCACTCAAATTTATGCCATTGGTGATTGGAGTGCGCCTTTTGGTATCGTTTTAGTTGCAGACCCGTTATCAACATTATTAGTTTGCTTAACTACCTTGCTTGGCCTTGTTATTATTTTATATGCAAGTGCAGGAGATGATGAAAAAGGTAGCTTCTTTCATCCATTAGTACACTTTTTAATTTTAGGTGTAAATGGTGCATTCTTAACGGGTGATGCTTTTAATTTATTTGTATTTTTCGAAGTATTGCTCATTGCCTCGTATTCATTATTAATGCATGGCGGAGATAAAAGAAATACTCGTGCGGCTTTACAGTATGTGATTATGAACCTTGTAGGGTCTGCAGTATTCTTAATTGCATTAGGCATTTTATATGGTGTATTAGGCACTCTCAATATGGCTGACATGGCTCAGCAAGTATCACAGTTACAAGGTGATGATGTTCATCTTGCTAAGATCGGCGGGTTACTATTACTGGTCGTTTTTGCTTTAAAAGGGGCTTTGTTACCGCTTCATTTATGGTTGCCAAATACTTATGCTACTGCTATGCCGGTAGTTGCCGCCTTATTTGCTATTATGACAAAAGTCGGCGTTTACTCAATGATGCGTGTTTATACACTCATTTTTGGCGACGAAGCCGGTGAATTGACTCATATGGCGCAAACTTGGTTGTGGTGGTTAGCACTTGCGACTATTTCAATGGGCGCTGTAGGTGTTTTAGCAAGTAAAGATTTAAGGAAATTAATAGCTAATTTAGTGATCGTCTCTGTGGGGACTTTGGTTGCACTTATTGCTGTACAAACAATTGATGCTAGCGCAGCAGCTATTTATTACTTAGTTCACTCAACATTGGTCACGGCAGCTCTATTTTTATTAGCTGACTTAATTGGCCGTCAACGTGGTGAGGTTGGCGACCATCTAACTGCTGGTCCTCCTATACTTCAGCCAAGATTACTTGGTATTTGCTTTTTAGTCGCAGCTGTTGCGGTGATAGGTATGCCGCCATTGTCAGGCTTTATTGCTAAAGTATGGCTGCTTAAAGCAACAATAAATGTTGAATATAGCTTTGTTTTTTGGCCGCTGTATTTACTGGCAAGTTTAGCTATATTGCTCTCTGTGGCTAAAGCAGGTAGTACTGTTTTTTGGCATCACCACGAATTACCCATTAAAGGTGGGGTAACACAAGACTCAGAGTCAAAACGTGTTCATCCGGCACAACTAGCTGCCTTGATTATTCTTATTTCTGCTGCGCCGTTAATGAGTGTTTTTGCTGGTCCATTAAGTGAATATGCCATTGGCGCGGCTACTCAATTGCATGACTTTAATAGCAATATTAACCTTATTCTTTCAGGAGGCCAGTAATGCGGTTAGAAGCAAAATTTAAGTGGTTACCGACGCCATATCGAAGTCTGTTATTATTCATAGTCTGGTTATTATTGAACAACAGCATATCAGTAGGTCATATTATATTAGCTGTTATTTTAGCAATAGTGATCCCCTTGGCTACTTGGCCATTTAGGACAAAACAACCATTAATTTTAAAACCTGGTTTGGCATTTCGTCATTTAATGTTGGTTTTATATGACATTGTTACAGCCAATGTTCAGGTAGCTTTTTTGATATTGGGTCCGAACAAAAAATTGAACCCCGGATTTGTTAAGGTGCCGTTAGATTTAACACACACTATGCCAATTACTATTTTGGCCAGTACTGTGTCATTAACACCGGGAACAGTCAGTGCAGAAGTATATCCTTGGACTGAGTGTTTGGAAGAAGGTAAAGAGCCAGAAGAGCGTTTTTTACTGATACATGTATTGAACCTTGAAGATGAACAGGCCTTAATCGCCACCATTAAAAAACGATATGAAGCACCTCTTAAGGAGATATTTCAATGTTAGACACTGTGATTTTGATTGTATTTGCAATGATAGGCGTGTCTTTATTATTAAACGTGTGGCGTTTATTGATAGGACCTTCTATACCCGATAGGATACTTGCGCTTGATACCATGTATATTAATACTATTGCATTGATCATTTTGTATGGCATGACAATGGGTACTTCATTGTACTTTGAAGCGGCACTACTCATTGCTATGCTAGGTTTTGTAAGTACAGTAGCAGTATGTAAATATCTGCTACGTGGCGATATAATTGAATAATAAATCGAATAGGAATTTAGCACATGATTGAATGGATTATTTCAATATTATTATTAATTGCTGGCTGCTTTATATTAGTTGGCTCGATTGGTTTAGTGAAAATGCCTGATTTCTTTATGCGACTTCATGGCCCAACGAAAGCTACAACATTAGGCATGGCATTGCTGCTAATTGCAGCGATGTTATTTTTTAGCACCACGCAAGCAGGGGTGAGTGTAAAAGAAATACTCATTTCACTATTTTTATTCTTAACGGCACCAATTAGTGGTTATATGATGATTAAAACGGCTATTCATCATAAACTTGAGAGTGTTGAGCGCACTACAGGCAAGGGTAATATTGAAGATGATGTTTGACCTTAGCTCTCAATGCTTATTGTTCGCAATTTAGTCAAAGGTAAACTAGCACTAAAATGAAAATGGCGATGTAACAATCGTCATTTTTCGTTACAATAGCGCATTATTATTTTCAGTATCTCGTTTTTTTTATGCAGCATAATTACCAAGATCTTATCGATCTGTTTGAACACGTTTTTTTTGCGCAATTTAATACCCGTTTAATCAAAGGTGGCGACGAGCCATTGTATGCACCTGCTGATGAACGCTGTGCCTATCATCAAATTATTTTCGCCCATGGTTATTATGCCAGTGCTTTTCATGAAATTTCTCATTGGTGTCACGCTGGAGAGAAAAGGCGCTTGATAGAAGATTTTGGCTACTGGTATATTCCTGATGGACGTAATGAAAAGCAACAAAAGAAATTTGAGCAAGTTGAAGTCATCCCTCAAGCTATTGAGTGGGCCTTTAATGTTGCCGCTCAAAAGAAATATCATACTTCAGCAGACAACTTAAATGGCTATCAAGGTGATACTGATGGCTTTAAAAAGAAAGTCTATCAACAAGTATTAGTCTTTCTGGAACAAGGTTTTCCACCTCGAGCACAGCAGTTTATTGAAGCACTTATGACATTTTATAATACTGATTGCCCCTTAGACGCAGAGCAATTTGCTTATGATGGGAAAAGCAGTGTCGAACGCGGCATAGTAGAGAAAAAAAAGGAACAAACATATGAAGCCTTTTAAACTCGGATTTATTATTAATCCCATTGCGGGTATCGGCGGTAGCGTTGCACTTAAAGGCAGTGATGGCATGGCGATGCACGCTTTATCATTAGGTGCTAAACCTCAAGCAAATCATAGGGCGAAATTAGCGCTGGAAGTCTTATTACCTTATCAAGACGATATTGTTATTTATACCGCTAATGATCAAATGGGTGAGCAATGTGCCCGTGATTTAGGCTTTAAAGTTGAAGTACTTTACCAAGCTAAAAATGAACATACTCAAAGTGATGATAGTCAGCTAACTGCGCAAGCGTTATTAGCCCACGGTGTTGACATTATTTTATTTGCGGGTGGTGATGGTACAGCCCGAGATATCGCCAATGTGGTTGCCAATGAAGATGATTATCAAAAAGTACCCGTATTAGGTATTCCTGCAGGCTGTAAAATTCATTCGGGTGTTTATGCTATCACGCCTAAAGCCGCGGGTCGTATTATCGAACTGATGGTTACTAAAGAGCTTGTTACCTTAACGACGGGTGATGTCATGGATATAGACGAAAGCTTATTTAGACAGGGTATCGTTAAGGCAAAACGTTACAGTGAAATGCAGATTCCCAGTGAATTACGTTATGTCCAAGCGGTTAAGTCTGGCGGAAAAGAAAGTGATGAATTGGTATTGCAAGATATTGCCGCTAACGTCATAGAAGAAATGAACGATTATGATGATAGACAGTTTATTATCGGTTCAGGCTCAACAACGGCTTTTCTAATGGCTGAATTAACGTTAGATAACACTTTATTAGGTGTTGATATAGTTAGTGAACAATCACTGCTTCTTTCTGACGCGACAGAAGAGCAGCTGTATAAAGCAATTACTGAATATCAAGGGATAAGCAAGCTTGTTATTACCTTAATCGGTGGTCAAGGTCATGTTTTTGGCCGTGGTAATCAACAGTTAAGTCCACGTGTTATCCGCAGTATCTTAGCTCAACCTGGTGGTAACGAAAATATTCTAATTTTAGCGACTAAAGCTAAACTTGCTGGCTTAGAAAATAAGCCCTTAATTAGTGATACCGGTGATGGCGAACTCGATCAAGCATTATCTGGATTTATGCCAATAATTACAGGTTATAAAGACCAAGTGCTTTACCCACTTGCTAGCCCTTTTTAACTTGATACATTTAATAAAAAATTTAAAGTGATTCTTATGACCTCTGAAACAACAATTTCTAACATCTCAACAAAACAACTATCTACCGTAGCTGACTTATATCAATACTTAGATGCCTTATTCGAGTTAGACGCTGATAGTGACACCTTATTCGCAGGTAGTTATTTACGTGGCTTTATATCACTTGTTGCGACTGATTATGGCGATGAAAGCCAAACTATTTCAACTTTACTACTTGAGGGCGTAACTGCGAAGGTTGGACAGTCAAAAGTTGAATTGTCTCCGCAGGATTACGCTATAGTGATGAATTTTTGGCTTGAATTACAACAACGTGTGGTATCGTAATTTAATTGCTGAACCAGTACTTAACACTGCAAAAGTATTATGAAACGTTGCAAAAGATTACCCAAAGCTACCTCTAGGACCGGTTGTAGTTTATAGCCGGAGTTGTTAGCAAGTATTATATCTGATTTTTAGACCCTAGCTTTAGAGCTTAGCTTTTGGGTTTACTGAAGTCGTTAGTCGATTTTTCCAATACTTTCAATAATGCAATTGAAGATAAGCTCTGTCTGGAACTATATAGCTGCTCAAATTTGGTGAAACTAATACCGGCAAGGTTTTCACTTTGTAGTATTTGAAAATAGTGTCGGATATTTTGTTGGTCAATAAGAGCAAGCTCAAAGCTATTGTGTAATGCATGGGAAAAAAACTCATGCTTTTTACCTTGCTCCTCATTGTATATTGCCATGACAGCAATAGCCCCCATTAAAAAGTGTCCGCCAATACTTGCGGTCAATTTTTCACTGTTGACACTATTAATCCCCTCGGATGTCCAATCGAAACCACCGACTAAAATATCAACACCGACTTTTTTCCCCATTGCTTTAATCGCTTTGATTACACCTAACGCCATATGATCAGAGGCACACCAAATAACATTGATGTTAGGGTAACGCTCTAATAATTTCAGTGTTTTATTATAGGCATCTTCAAAAGACCAACCAGCATGTACAATTTGAGTTAATTGCGCGGTATTATCTTTGATAGCTAAACGAAGGCCATCACTCCTTAAATTGGATTCGGAACCATAGTGCCCAGAAATTCCTGCAACAATAGCACTCTTGTGTGTCAGGCTAACCTTGTTTATCAAAGCTTGAGCTAATTTATAGCCAGCAATTTTATTGTCGAAGTACACTTCTCCCAGCCAATTTTTATATCTTTGCCCTGGAGTACCTATAAACGCTTTTTCATCATCGGTGATGGTTTGCTCTAAGGTGATAACCTTAACTTTATGTCCCGCTAAGAAATCCATAGTGAGCTTTGCATGTCCGGGGTAGTTTACTAACACTACGTATTTAGGGTCTGGGTTTTCTTTGAAGTATTTCTTTAATTCTTCTAATTGAAAAAATCTTGTGCCATGGCCATGAATAACTGTTAAGTCTATGCTGAATTCACGTGCTGCATGTTTAGTAATCTGTTCGATTTTATGCCAAAAAGGATCATTTTCAATGGATGGGTTAACCAGCAAGACACTGACTTTATGGTTTATATTTTCTTTAGCAACAACCACTTCATTTCCCCAACTTAAATGACAGTATAAGGTGATGAAAGTCACGAGCAAAACTAGTCGATAAGTTTTGCTACAATTGGCGATAAACATTGCTGAACTCATGTTGATAATATGCTTATAAAAGCGGTAAAGTCTTAATTACAGCATAGACTACCTCACTCTAGATCTTTCTTTTAATGATATCTCTGATGATAAAACGGTTTGGGCTTAAATTAAATAACATCTGATTATCTATAGGGTAGGGGGTATTGCATAATTCTGCCGTTAAAATATCAGCAGCTAGTGGCGCCGAACATAACCCTCTGGCACCTAGCCCGAGTAGTACATAAAGATTATCAATACACGGAGCTGCTTGGTCATATTTCCAGTTTTTATCTTTGGCTAAATGGGGATAAGCTTGGATGTGTTCACTAATATTGGGCACAGCGCCGACTAAAGGCAAGTGATCTTGTGACATACAGCGAAGCCTCGCCTTACTTGACGAGATGTCTTTTTCTTGCCAAGCAATATGTTTTGATAACTCTGGTAAGCATTTATTTAACGTTGATAGGTTATAGCCATCATCAGTTTTATTCGTTGTGATGTTAGTATCATTCTTCTGAAAGGTAGCGCCAATACAATGTATACCTTTACTTTGTGGGGTTAAGTAGCCTTTATGACAAAGCACGGTGGAGAGCTTATTTATTTTCTCATTACTTGTCATACTTGTTACTTGGCCACGGGTTGCTGTGAGCGGTAATGACTTTAACTGTTCAATCTCTATCGAGTCAGCGCCGCCACAAATCACCAGAACATCAGCATCAAACTCTCCTTGATTACTAGATAAACGCCATGATGCATCGCCACCAGGTAAAGCTGCTTTTTCGTCTGAGGATGTGTGAGCTATTTGTCTTATTTTAGTGATATGAGTGTCAGTAATTATCTTTAAATAATTGGTGTTTTTAGCGGCATTAAATAGCTGTTTAACTAAGTTTGGCGGAGACATCCAACCAGCATTAGGCATAAAAAGGCCACCATAAGGTAATTCTATATTAGCAAACTTACTGGCTTGGTTGGCATCTACACCATGAATAAGATCTTTAGGCCAAGTATTTAGCTGTTCAAAGGCTTGTTGTCTTTTAACTAGTGCTTCTTTATATGATACTTCTAATAAACCGCACCATTGATGCTCAAAAGAAAAACCTTGCTCAGATATTTCACTATATAGCGCTTTAGCACGCCAGAAAGCTTGTTGATAAAATGCACTTATATCATCTTTTTGTTGATGTAATAGAGGATATAAGGCACCGATAGCATTACTCGAACCGCCTTGGGCGAGTGAAGCGTCCTTACAATATAAGGTAACTTGTACCCCTTTTTTTGTTAGTGCTAAGGCTGTACAGGCTGAAGCTATACCACCACCAATAATACTGACATGCTGTGGTTTTTTAATACGAGGTTTTAATTGATAGCCTTTGGTTGTTATAGGGTTACTTTGCATTACAGCAGTTATCATTTCTTTTGCTTTACCTTCAACGCCCTTTTTTTCTAAGCGAAAGCCGACCTCTTGTAATTGTCTTTTAACAAGATCATTATTGGTCGAGGCTGTCAGGGTTGCTTGTTCTTTTGAAAGTCGGCCAATTTGAGCAAATAACTCTTTACTGCTCATGCCTGGATTTTTATCCAAAGAAAAACCATCTAGAAACCAGGCATCAACTAAACCGTGCTTTGAACACCTTACTGAAGGGAAACTTTGGGCTGCATCATCAAATATAAGCGTTAAGCGTACCTGGCCATTTTGAAATGTTGTTTCCAATTCATTAACAGGGCAATTGGGATAATCTTTAGCGAGAGCTAATGCGAATGTTTTTAGCTGGGGCAATGTAGATAAAGATTGAACAAGCTGGTCTTTTGATAACGGATACTTTTCAGTACTAATGTAATGCAAAGGTGCAAGTGGGGTTGGTGAACATTGTTGAGCACTTTGGTACGCTTGTAAGGTCAATAAAAAATTTAAGCCAATTCCAAAACCAGTTTCAGCAATAGTAAAGTTTTTATTGGCATCTTGTAAGCGCTGTTTTATGCTGTTTTTATGAATGAATACAAAATCACTTTGTAGAATAGCTGACTCACTATCAAAATAAATATCATCAAAGCGGTCGCAATAAGGTGAACCATCTTCATGGTAGGATAATTTATTGCTTTCGTTTGTTTTATTTGATTTTTTCATAAAAAATTCTTTTGCTAAAGTGATAAAGTTAGTATTAACTAAGTAGACATTTCGGTATCTATTTTACCCGAAATATTGATATCTAACAGAAAATAACGATAGATAAGTTAAAATGTCATAGATATATTAGAATGGATATCATATTATGGTGTACAAGTGTACGCTGGTTTGTGTTGTGATGAGCAACTAGTACTACCAGTTCAATGGCTATTACGAGTATAATAGCGCAAAATTTTATAATTATAGATGGTTAGTTAAATGAAACGTGTCGTAATCACAGGTCTAGGTATAGTCTCAAGTATTGGTAATAATGCTGATGAAGTTTTAGCCTCATTAAAAGCAGGTAAGTCAGGTATCACTCATTCGGAAAGCTTTGCTGAGCAAGGTTTGAAAAGTAATGTTTGGGGTAAACCAACTATAGAAATTAAAGATCACATTGACCGTAAAGCTGTACGCTTTATGGGTGATGCGGCAGGTTATGCTTATATTGCTATGGATCAAGCGGTTAAAGATGCGAAATTAACAGAAGAGCAAGTCTCAAATGTTCGCACTGGTATTGTTGCTGGCTCAGGTGGTGCATCATCAGAGAATATTGTTGCCTCAACAGATACGCTACGTAATCGTGGTATCCGTCGTGTTGGTCCTTATGCGGTACCTAAAACTATGGGTAGTACAGTATCAGCTTGTTTAGCAACACCATTTAAAATTAAAGGTGTTAACTACTCAATAAGCTCTGCCTGTGCAACAAGTGCACATTGTATTGGTAACGCAATGGAGCTAATACAATTAGGTAAACAAGATATCGTTTTTGCTGGTGGTGGTGAAGAAGTTCATTGGTCATTAGCTATGATGTTTGATGGTATGGGCGCATTATCAGCGGGTCGTAATGATACTCCTGAACTAGCTTCTCGTACATATGATGCTGACCGTGACGGTTTTGTTATTTCTGGCGGCGGCGGTATGGTTGTTGTTGAAGAGCTTGAACATGCACTAGCACGTGGCGCACATATTTATGCTGAACTTGTTGGTTATGGTGCAACTTCAGATGGTTATGACATGGTGGCTCCAAGTGGCGAAGGCGCAGTACGTTGTATGCAACAAGCTATGCAAGGTGTTGAAGGTAAAGTTGATTACTTAAATACCCATGGTACATCCACGCCGGTTGGCGACGTTAAAGAATTAGGCGCAATTCAAGAATTGTTTGGTGACGATTCACCAGCAATTAGTGCAACAAAAGCAATGACAGGTCATGCACTTGGTGCGGCTGGTGTTCATGAAGCTATTTATTCAATTTTGATGATGGAAAACAGCTTTGTAGCTCCATCAATTAATGTTGATAACTTAGATGAAAAAGCACAAGGCTTAGATATAGTTACTGAAAAGCGTGATGTAGAGTTAGACCTTATAATGTCTAACAGCTTCGGTTTTGGTGGTACTAATGCCACTTTAGTAATGAAAAAATATAAATAACTTTATTTTCTTGGAGCTCAGCTCCTATTAAATAGAACTAAAACCATGTTAAGTGATTTCTTAACATGGTTTTTTTATAATGTAATTTTGATAAATAGAGTAACTATTCTTATTCTAGTGCTTCGTTATTAAATGAGCGTATAATTACCGACATTAAAGCTCTTAATCAGTTAGTTAAATACAATGAAAATATATTTTGATGAAAACATGCCCTTTGCCAAAGAATTCTTTAGTGAGCTTTGTCATTTACCTTGTGGTAAACACAGTGGCGCAGAACTTGGTGAATTGATCCCATTTTCCGGTCGTAACTTATCAGCTGAGCAAGTTGCTGATGCTGATGTTCTTTTGGTGCGTTCTATTACCCAAGTAAATGAAAAACTACTTCATCTGAATAACAGACTTTCTTTTGTGGGCAGCGCAACTATTGGTATGGATCATATCGACCAGAGCTACTTAGCTAAGCGAAATATTACCTTTCATTCAGCGCCTGGTTGTAATGCTATTTCAGTAGCTGAGTATGTATTAAGTGCCTTAGTCGTTTTGGCTGAGCGCTACCTACTTAACTTGTTATCATTAACTGTCGGTATAGTAGGCGGTGGTAATACTGGTTCACGTTTAAGTGAAAAGTTAACCGCTTTAGGTATTAAGCATAAAATATGCGATCCGCTTCTTGCTGAAAAAAAAGAACAGGGTTACAACATAACTGAAATTGACAACAGGGACTATGTATCACTGGATGAGGTTTTAGCATGTGATGTGATTTCATTACATGTACCTAAGATTGAGGGGGGAGAACACCCAACATACAAATTGTTAAATTCAGACAACTTAGTAAAACTACGCGAAGATCAGATATTGATCAGTGCTTGTCGTGGTGATGTTATTGATAACCATGCTTTATTAGCACTTAAAAAATCAGGGCATGGCTTAAAAGTTGTACTGGATGTTTGGCAAGGTGAGCCTGATGTGCTTGAAGCATTGATTCCTTATACTGAAATCGCCACTGCACATATTGCTGGTTATAGCTTAGAAGGAAAAGCACGTGGTAGTGAAATGCTCTATCAGGCATTATGTAAGCAGTTAAATGTTGAAGCAAAATATAAACTAAAAAACTTCTTACCGTCGGCAAGTATCCCTGCAATTGAAATTAATCAAGATTTTAATCAAATACTACTAAACCAGTTAGTGAAAATGGTTTACGATGTCAGACGAGACGATGCAATATTTCGTCAACAATTATTCGCACAAGGGTTTGACAGTTTACGGAAGAATTACCCCGTTCGCAGGGAATTTTCTGCTGTTACCGTTACCTTGTCACCAAATGCCAAAAGTGATGTGCCACATCGCTTAGGCTTTAGTAAATAGTCCAACTATAAGAGAGAGGATCATGGCACAGAAATTTGACGTATGCATACTTGGCGCAACAGGATTAGTTGGCAAAACAATAATGGAAATTTTAGAAGAAAGAAATTTCCCTATTAACAAACTTTATCCATTAGCAAGTGCTCGCTCTGCTGGTGAGATTATTGAATTTAACGGCGAAAGTGTTGAAGTACTTGATGCAGACCATTTTGATTGGAGCCAAGCACAAATTGGCTTCTTTTCAGCTGGTGGTGATATTTCTGCTAAATTTGCACCGATTGCTGGTGAAGCAGGCTGTGTTGTTATTGATAATACCTCAGAGTTTCGTTATGACGCTGATATCCCGCTTGTTGTGCCAGAAGTAAACCCTGAAGCACTCGCTGATTATCGAAACCGCAATATCATCGCTAACCCAAACTGTTCAACTATACAAATGATGGTGGCGTTAAAGCCTATTTATGATGCAGTAGGTATTAGTCGTGTTAATGTGAGCACTTACCAGTCTGTATCTGGTGGCGGTAAAGAAGCGATGGACGAATTAGCGAAACAGACAGCTGCACTATTAAGTGGTAAGCCAGTAGAGAATAAAAACTTCTCTCGTCAAATCGCTTTTAATGTTATCCCACAAATTGATGTTTTCTTAGAAAATGGTTATACCAAAGAAGAAATGAAAATGGTTTGGGAAACTAAAAAGATTTTAGGCGATGAAAACGTACTGGTTAACCCTACGGCCGTTCGTGTTCCTGTCTTTTTTGGTCATGGCGAAGCATTGCATATTGAAACTAATTCACCTATTTCAGCTGAAGAAGTAAAAGACTTATTAGAAAAAGCACCAGGTGTGGTTGTTTGTCGTAATGATGAAGACTTCCCTACTCAAATCGGTGATGCAAGCGGAAAAGACGAAACTTACGTGGGTCGAATTCGTGAAGATATTAGCCATAACTGTGGCATAAATATGTGGATTGTTGCCGATAATGTGCGTAAAGGTGCAGCAACAAATAGTGTACAAATAGCTGAGTTATTAGTTAAAGATCATTTAAGTTAGCTTACGAACAAATGTAAAATCTATGACTAAGTAAATAACTTAGTCATAGATTTAGTCATTTGAAAGACCCGTTAATAGCCGTAGCAATACCGTTATTAACGGGTCTTTTTGTTTTAAACTTGTAAGTATAATTAATACCTATATCACTCACTTCAATACATGGTGCTTTTGCATAAGACGGCTAGGCCAAGTTAGCGAGTAAAGTATCTATATACCCGTTACCATTCAAAGTGCAGGATATCAGTGGGAATTAAAATAACTTTAGGCAAGGAGAGTAATTTAAGCATAGTCATTCTATGGTTTGATTATTTAACGCAGAATAAAGTCATTTTAAACCCATCAAAGAAGCTTGTGAGCCATTCCATTTTGTTGTTGCAGCAATTAAATAGGGAATAACCATTATTTAATCACTGCGCCTAAAACTGAATCAGCTCACAAACTCTGAAACATGCATCTTGATTGGTAACGGGTATATATACCTAAGGTTTAAAATAACAGTATTGATTCACCTCAGAGTTACAAAAATAGAAGACTTATTGAATGAATTTGCTATTATCTTGTTAGTTAATGCTTTTTTGGAATAAAGATTGCATTTTATCTTTTTGATAAGCTTTATCTCACAAAATAAAGCAATGCGGTATTTTTTTGGCGCCCACATATGAAAAGCAGTGCCAATATTTAAAAAATAAGTTTTATTAGTCAAATTAGGAATGTCTCCATGCAAAAATTAATACGCCTGTGCCTATGGCAGGTAATTATTATTGGCATACTCACTGCTCACTTCCCTGTCAGTGCCGAAGAAGAGCGCGGCATTCGCATGCGGGGCCCTAAAAGTAGTGATGTTTTTCCGTATGACCGATATGGCCCAATCACCTCTAAAGATACTTTGTGGAACATAGCTACTCGGATCCGACCTGATACTCGATTGACTGTTTATCAAGTGATGCAGGCGCTATATCAAAATAACCCACAAGCGTTTGTTGATAGTAATATTAATCATCTAGTTGAAGGTCAATACTTAAAAATTCCATCTTTTAATAATATGATGGCTGTGAATACTGATAGCGCAAAGATAAAGTCTGATAAAGATAGAAAGGCTTGGGAAAAAGTACAGCCTAAAGTAATCAAAAAGACAGTAGCCTCAGTGCCAGTTGTTAATAAAAAAGATTTAGATACAGTAAAAACCGAAATTAATGATCAATTACAAAAAATTGATGGTCAGCAGCAAAAACGGTTGGAATTAATTCAAAATGATATCTCTGACTCAATAGATGGTTTACAAGCTATTTTAAAAGAAAATGATGATTTACGTCAGAGGCTTACTTCTTTCAATGACAAGCTTGGTATCATGCAAGATGAGGTGGCAAAAGGCAAAGAGATCAAGTTACAAATGGACGATATGATCAAATTGCAGCAAGCCTTATTAGCTAAAGCTGAAGCGAGAGAAAAAGAACTTTTATTAGAACGTCAACAGGCAGCACTTGCTGAGCAGGATATTACTTCAAGTTTATGGTTTAAAATTTTCATGGGGTCTATGCCCGCAATCCTAATACTGAGCTTATTAGCTTTTTTGTTTAAACGCCGGAAGCAAGCCTCGGATGAAGTTTTCTTTAATGAATTAGAAACTAAAAAACAAGCCCCTGCCGCTAAAAAAGAAAAGGCAGTTGACGAACTATCACTTGATGATGAATTGAACTTAGACGATGAACTTGATTTGTCGCTTGATGATGAATTGAACTTAGACGATGAACTTGATTTGTCACTTGATGATGAATTGAACTTAGACGATGAGCTTGATTTATCACTTGATGATGAATTGAACTTGGATGATGAGCTAGGACTTGATGATGATCTGTCTACAGATTTAATTGAAAGTGATGATACTATTCATTTAGATGACGATGACGCACTTGAAGACATACTCTTGGATGATGAGAGTGACACAGCTGTACTTGATAATGGGGAATTAGATCAAGGTGACTTAGATTCTCTATTATCAGGATTAGATGATAATGACAGTAATGAACTCGAAGATGGCGAATTAGATCAAGGTGACTTAGATTCACTATTATCAGGTTTAGATGATGAAACAGAAGCCGAGGGTGAAGAGCTTGAAGGGGGCGAGTTAAGTCAAGATGCCTTGAATGATCTACTCGGTGGTTTAGACGATCTTGACGATGAAGATCTCGACGTTAAAAAGACTCCAGCAGCAGATGTAACTGACCCTGATGATATTGATGCACTGCTTGACTCTGTTAATGAGCCAGCTCCAGCAGCAGATGTAACCGACCCAGATGATATTGATGCACTGCTTGACTCTGTTAATGAGCCAGCTCCTGCAGCAGATGTGACCGACCCTGATGATATTGATGCATTGCTTGATTCGGTAAATGCTCCAGTGAGTGAATCCGATCCAGCAGCAGATGTAACTGACCCAGACGATATTGATGCACTGCTTGATTCGGTAAATGATTCGGTTAATGCTTCTGTGAGTGAGTCAGCACCAGCAGCAGATGTAACAGACCCAGATGATATTGATGCATTGCTTGACTCGGTAAATGATTCGGTTAATGCTCCAGTGAGTGAGTCTGCACCAGCAGCAGATGTAACAGACCCGGATGATATTGATGCACTGCTTGATTCGGTAAATGATTCGGTTAATGCTCCAGTGAGTGAATCCGCTCCAGCAGCAGATGTAACTGACCCAGACGATATTGATGCACTACTTGATTCGGTTAATGCTCCAGTGAGTGAATCCGCTCCGGCAGCAGATGTAACCGACCCAGACGATATTGATGCACTACTTGATTCGGTTAATGCTCCAGTGAGTGAATCCGCTCCGGCAGCAGATGTAACCGACCCAGATGATATTGATGCATTGCTTGATTCTGTTAATTCTTCAGTGAATGACTCTGCTCCAGCAGCAGATGTAACCGACCCAGATGATATTGATGCATTGCTTGATTCGGTAAATGACTCAGTTAATGCTCCAGTGAGTGAGTCGGCACCAGCAGCAGATGTAACCGACCCAGACGATATTGATGCATTGCTTGATTCGGTAAATGACTCAGTTAATGATTCAGTGAGTGAGTTGGCACCAGCAGCAGATGTAACCGACCCAGACGATATTGATGCATTGCTTGATTCGGTAAATGACTCAGTTAATGATTCAGTGAGTGAGTTGGCACCAGCAGCAGATGTAATCGACCCAGACGATATTGATGCATTGCTTGATTCGGTAAATGACTCAGTTAATGATTCAGTGAGTGAGTTGGCACCAGCAGCAGATGTAACCGACCCAGATGATATCGATGCATTACTTGATTCTGTTAATGATTCAGTCAGTGACTTGGCTCCAGAAGCCGATGTAACAGACCCAGATGATATTGATGCATTGCTTGAATCAATGTCGACTAATGCACCAGCTCCTCCACAAACAGTAAAACAAGATCTATCAGAGACCATAAGTGAGCCAAATTCTGACGTAGGATCGGACGAGCGAAACGACATTGATAAGGCGGCTGAACAAGGTAGTTCGTTAAGTGCAGAAGAGTTACAAATTCAAAAAGAAATAGCTGAAAATGAAGCTAAAATCGCTGAGTTTACTGCTGAATATGTAACACCTTTTCTTACTGCTGATTTTAGCGATATCATGGCCAAAGATAGTGAGGCTGAATCAAAGACTGAAGCGTTAGAAAGTAATGAAACAAATGAACTTGGAGATGATTTAGACATAGATGCACTTATTGCTGAAACCCGCAGTAATGATGAGGTTTCAGAAAGTATCGCACAAGATGAAAAAGAGGATGTTGGGGATAGTTTAACCGACTTATCAGTCGATGAGAGCTTTACTAAGTCTGAATTAAGTCAGTTGCTAGCTGAAGAGCCATTAGAAGATGCGGCGGAACAATCGGAGGCTATGGCACCAGAGGAAATAGTGCTATCACCCGATTTTAACGATGAAGATATTCTAGCTGAGCTATTAGCCGAAACGACTGATTCGAATGGGGAACAGCTTGAAAATGTCGAAGAATTAGATGTTATTGGAGAGCTAGATGATGTTGATTTTGATGAACTCTTAGCTAACATTGAAGAGGAGTCCTCACCAATGGAACAGGACGATACAGAGTTTACTCTTGAGGATATTGGCGATAGTTTAGTTGATGAGAGTCTTGATGCGAAAGTTATTCAAAACGATCTCAAAGCTACTCAAACAGAGGATTATGTTTCTGTTGATGATCTCCTTTCAGGCAGTGAAGAAGTCAGTAGTGCTGAGCCCTATGAAAAAACAAATATTGACGTTGGTTTGGGCCAATTCGCACAAAATGAAAGTGGGATTGATGTTGATGAGGATGGTTCAATGTCGAGTCAATTAGACTTAGCTAAAATGTATATTGAAATAAGTGATGTTGAAAATGCACAAGTGATCTTGCAAGAAGTGCTTTCAAAAGGTGACGTTCTCCAGAAAATTGAAGCTCAAGAATTGTTAGATTCATTGTAAGACTTTAATATAAACGAACAGCAATAGCCTAACTGCATAAAATAAAGGATAATACGCAGCGAAAATAATCTCCTCACTAAAAAAGGCTGGTTTGCATGCGTTATGCGTTAGGCATTGAGTACGATGGTAAAAATTATTGTGGTTGGCAGCGTCAAAATAATGCTATTACGGTACAAGAAAAAGTAGAAAAAGCATTATCCAAAATTGCCAACGAGCCAATAGCGATTGTTTGCGCAGGACGTACCGATACAGGCGTTAATGCGACAAACCAAGTGATTCACTTTGATACTTCCAAAGAACGTAAAGATAGTGCCTGGACGTTAGGGGTAAATACACATTTACCTTCAGATATTGCCGTTGCATGGGTAAAGAAAGTTGATGAAGACTTTCATGCTCGCTTCAGTGCCACAGCGCGTAACTACCGTTATATCATTTACAACAAACCCCTTCGTTCTGCAATATTAAGTCATGGTATAAGCCACTGTCATTACGCCTTAGATGAAAACTTGATGCAGCAAGGAGCCAATTTTCTTCTTGGGGAGCATGATTTTACCTCTTTTCGAACCGTGCATTGCCAGTCTCATTCTGCAATCCGTACGGTGAAGCATTGTCGAGTAACTCGACAGGGTGATTATCTTGTTGTCGATATTAAAGCTAATGCTTTTTTACACCATATGGTCCGTAATGTAGTTGGTAGCTTAATGCGAGTTGGTCAATCACAAGAAACACCACAATGGATGAAAGAGGTTTTATTAGCTAAAAATCGCTGTGTTGCAGGGGTAACTGCACCACCAGAAGGACTATATTTTGTTGATGTCGATTATCCTGAAAATTTTGACTTACCTAAAAGTCGTTTAGGGCCATTATTTCTATAGGTATAATTTTTATAGATTAAAAAATTCATCAAATTACCACTATTTACTGAGCAGACCAGTTTTTTCTATATTCTATGGGGTATAGTATGGTCTAATATACGGTTTAAAATCAGTATTAGTTTACACTAGAGTTTGATGGAGTTTTTCCATCAATAAACCGACAGATATTTCGTTGCAACAGGCTAAAATAAAATTATGAGCTGGATAGAAAAAATTCTCCCGAAAGCAAAAAGTACACAAAAAAGTAATATTCCAGAAGGTGTATGGAGTAAATGTACTTCATGTAATGCAGTACTTTATAAAGCTGAGTTAGAACGTCAAATCTCAGTGTGTCCTAAATGTGATCACCACATGCGTATCAGTGCACGTAAACGTATTGATAGCTTTCTTGACCAAAATAATCGCATTGAATTAGGTG
>Ga0209395_1001477_pt1 | contig 32819 bp, 33 predicted proteins | sample GOMGulsemesocosm_3_FD_184635 | JGI IMG/M metagenome (GOLD analysis project Ga0209395, IMG submission 184635) | Methane-oxidizing microbial communities from mesocosms in the Gulf of Mexico - GOM9D Gulf of Mexico (SPAdes) (version 2) | ecosystem: Environmental > Aquatic > Marine > Cold seeps... | reverse complement strand
CAACCTGGAGCCAGGCCTTTATTGGTCAGATTCCGGGCTCCATGGGTGAGACCTCCACGCTGGCGATTATGCTAGGTGGTGCTTACCTGTTGTGGACCAAAATTGCTTCGTGGCGCATCGTTGCTGGTGTACTGCTGGGCACCATTGGTCTGTCATTGTTATTCAATGTCATCGGATCTGATAGCAACCCTATGTTTGCAATGCCTTGGCACTGGCACATGGTAGTGGGTGGTTTTGCCTTTGCTTTGTTTTTCATGGCAACGGATCCTGTGTCAGCCTCGATGACCAATACCGGTAAATGGGTGTTTGGTGCGTTGATCGGCATTATGGTGGTATTGATTCGTGTCGTTAACCCGGCGTTCCCGGAAGGCATGATGCTGGCGATTCTGTTTGCTAACCTGTTCGCGCCGCTGATCGATTTCTTCGTGATTCAGGCTAATATCAAGCGGAGGGCACTGCGTAATGTCTAGCAATAAAGACTCTATCAAGAGCACTATTACCGTTGCACTGCTGTTATGTCTGGTGTGCTCTATTGTTGTATCGGGTGCGGCAGTTTTGCTCAAGCCGATGCAGCAGGCCAATAAGGTGCTGGATAAGAAAACCAACATTCTGTTAGCGGCGGGTATGGAAACTGAAGGGCAGGATGTTGAAGTTCTGTTTGAACAGTTTACGCCTAAGGTGATTGATTTAGACACCGGTCGTTATGTGTCTGATGTTGATGCAACAACCTATGACCAACGCAAAGCGTCCAAGGACCCTAAACAGTCCGATGTGCTGAGCGGTGAAGATGATATTGCCAGTATTAACCGTCGTGCCAAATACGCCACGGTTTATTTGTTGGAGAAAGACGGTCAACTGGATCGTATTATCCTGCCGGTTAAAGGGTATGCATTGTGGTCAACTCTGTACGGTTTTCTCGCACTTGAAGCTGACGGTAATACAGTTGCCGGTCTGGGCTTTTACGAACATGCGGAAACACCAGGCTTGGGTGGGGAAATTGATAACCCACGCTGGAAAGCTTTGTGGCCTGGTAAAAAAATGTTTGATGCCAATGGCACGTTAGCTGTTGATCTGATTAAAGGATCGGTTGATTCTTCAAATCCTAAAGCAATTCATCAGGTGGATGGTCTGTCGGGGGCTACTCTGACGACTAACGGCGTGGAAAACCTGCTGTTGTTCTGGTTGGGTGAGAACGGATTTGGACCATACCTGAATAATCTTCGTGCGGGAGGTGCGTAATGACTGACAGTGCAAAAAGTGTTGTAGTCGAGCCGATTTTCGAGAATAACCCCATTGCGTTACAGATTCTGGGTATTTGTTCGGCTTTGGCTGTTACCAGTAACCTACAGGTTACACTGGTCATGTGTATCGCTTTGACGTGTGTAACGGCCTGTTCCAACTTCTCGATTGCGATGATTCGTAACTATATTCCCAGCAGCATTCGTATCATCGTACAGATGATTATTATTGCTTCGCTGGTAATCGTCGTTGACCAAATTCTGAAGGCCTACGCCTATAGCATCAGCAAGCAGCTGTCGGTATTTGTGGGTTTGATTATCACCAACTGTATCGTAATGGGGCGTGCTGAAGCCTTTGCTATGAAAAACAAGCCGGGCTTGAGTTTCATGGATGGTATCGGTAACGGCCTAGGTTACAGCGTGGTGTTGATCGCTGTTGCAGTGTGTCGTGAGCTGCTCGGCTCTGGCACGTTGATGGGTATCGAAATCCTCAAGACAGTGACCGAAGGCGGTTGGTACGTGCCTAATGGTTTGATGCTGCTGCCTCCGAGTGCCTTCTTTGTAATTGGTCTGTTGATCTGGGCTTTACGTAGCTGGAAACCAAATCAAGTGGAAGCCAAGGAATATGAATTGGCACCGCAGAACACATCTATGCATGAGGCTCACTAACCATGTTTGAATACTATATAAGTCTCTTTGTTAAGGCTGTATTTGTTGAAAATATGGCATTGGCATTCTTCCTGGGCATGTGTACCTTTTTGGCGGTATCCAAGAAAGTACAAACAGCGATTGGTCTAGGTGTTGCGGTTGTCGTGGTGCAAACCATTACGGTGCCTATCAATAACCTGATCTTTACCTACCTGCTGAAAGAAGGCGCACTGGCTTGGGCTGGTTTTCCTGAAGTTGATCTGAGCTTCCTGGGCCTGTTGAGCTACATCGGTGTAATTGCCGCGTTGGTACAGATTCTCGAGATGTTCCTGGATCGTTATGTGCCAGCACTGTACAACGCGCTGGGTGTCTTCCTGCCGTTAATTACGGTGAACTGCGCCATCATGGGTGGCTCATTGTTCATGGTCGAACGTGATTATAATTTCAGTGAAAGTGTGGTTTACGGTTTGGGTTCAGGTTTCGGTTGGATGCTGGCAATTACTGCGTTGGCGGGTATCCGCGAAAAGCTAAAATACAGCGATGTTCCCCACGGCCTACGTGGTCTGGGCATTACCTTTATAACTGTTGGACTGATGGCGTTGGGCTTTATGTCCTTCTCCGGTGTTCAGCTGTAATTCGTCAACTGGGTAAAACGTAAGGATTAATATGAATCTGGAAATTTATCTTGGTGTGGGCATGTTCACAGCAATTGTTGCAGTGCTTGTTGCAATTATTTTGGTAGCCCGCTCTAGACTGGTTAGCTCAGGTGACGTCACCATTGAAATCAACGGTGACCCTGAAAAATCTATCAAAGTGCCTGCCGGCGACAAGTTGTTACAAACACTGGCTGGCAAAGGCATCTTTTTGTCTTCTGCCTGTGGCGGCGGTGGTACCTGCGCACAGTGTGAGTGTGTGGTGACTGAAGGTGGTGGTTCCATGCTACCCACTGAAGAAGGACATTTCACGCGCGGCCAAGCCCGTGAAGGTCATCGTTTGTCTTGTCAGGTTGCTGTTAAGCAGGACATGAAAATCGAAATCCCGGAAGAGGTTTTTGGTGTTAAACAGTGGCGCTGTAAAGTACGCTCCAACGAAAACGTTGCGACCTTTATTAAGGAATTAGTATTAGAGCTTCCTGAAGGCGAAAATGTAGATTTTCGCGCCGGTGGTTATGTGCAGTTGGAGGTTCCGCCTCACAAGGTGAGCTATAAAAACTTCGACATTCAGGAAGAATATCGTCCTGATTGGGATAAGTTCGATGTCTGGAAGTATGAGTCAGAGGTACACGATACCACGGTACGTGCCTACTCCATGGCTAACTATCCGGAAGAGAAGGGAGTGGTTAAGTTCAACATCCGTATTGCTTCACCACCTCCGGGTACCGATTTGCCGCCGGGTAAAATGTCATCCTATGTGTTTAACCTCAAACCTGGTGATGAGATCGATGTGTTCGGTCCCTTTGGTGAGTTTTTTGCTAAAGATACCGACGCCGAGATGGTGTTTGTGGGTGGTGGTGCTGGTATGGCACCGATGCGTTCACACATCTTCGATCAGCTCAAGCGTCTGAGTAGCACACGCAAGATTACCTTCTGGTACGGCGCACGTAGTTTACGTGAAATGTTTTACGTTGAAGATTTCGATAAGCTGGCGGCTGAGAACGAAAACTTCACATGGCATGTAGCGCTCTCCGATCCTGCTGAAGAGGATAACTGGGATGGTTACACCGGCTTTATTCATAACGTGCTGTATGAGAATTACCTGAAGGATCACGCCGCACCTGAAGACTGTGAGTTTTATATGTGTGGACCTCCCATGATGAACTCGGCCGTTATCAAAATGCTGGAAGACCTGGGTGTTGAACCAGAGAATATTCTGCTTGATGATTTTGGCGGTTAATCACGTCTTTCAACGCTGCGCCATGACATTTTGTGCCATGGCGCAGACGTTTCGTTTTATCCCCTTAGTTCTTTTCTGCGCGCTATTTCTGCAGGGCTGTGGAAAAGAATCTGCTGTTGAAAATCCCACCAGCTTGCATACCTTCACCGGTCAGGTGATGGGTACTTTGTACAGCGTAAAGTATTTGCCACCTGCAACTTCAGCCTTACCTCCCAAAGAAATTGACGTTCAGATACATGCTCGGCTGAGTCATGTGGATCAGCTGATGTCCACTTATAAACCTGAATCCGAGGTTAGCCGTTTTAATAGGTCTGTGCCGGGAGAGTGGTTTGAGGTTTCCGCAGAGACCTTCGAGGTTGTTTCTTTAGCGCAAGTTATCAGCGATAAAACAGCCGGTGCCTTTGATATCAGTGTCGCTCGGTTGGTGAATTTATGGGGTTTTGGGCCTGATCATCACGTCGCACAGGTTCCTGATGAGGATCAGCTTTTTGCGGTGTTAATTGAGGTGGGTTACGAAAAAATTGAGCTTCACACTAGCGAGTTAAAACTTCGTAAAATGACACCTCTGCGCATAGATTTGTCGGCGATTGCCAAGGGTTACGGCGTTGATCAGGTGGCCGATTTTCTCGATGAAACTGGCGTCACGACCTATATGGTGGAAGTGGGTGGAGAGATACGTACACGCGGGTTAAAGCCCAACGGTAAACCCTGGCGTATCGCCATTGAGGCACCGAACACCGATCAGCGTGATGTGCACAGCATCATTGATATTACGGATCGTGCGGTGGCGACCTCCGGTGATTATCGCAACTATTTTGAAAAGGATGGCCAACGCTTTTCGCATACCATTGACCCCAAAACGGGTTATCCCATTACCCATAATTTGGCATCTGTGACGGTGATTGGAGAAACAGCGGCTGAAGTTGATGCGCTGGCGACAGCCTTTTCTGTGTTAGGCCCAGATCAAGCAATGCAGTACGCAAAAGCGTATAATGTGGCTGCATATTTTATTGTTAAAGAACGGGAGGGGTTCGTTGGCAAGGCATCCAATGCCTTCATCTCAATGACCCGGAAAGAATTATGATGACTGTAGTAATTATGGCCTTTTGTTTCATGTTGTTTATTGTCGTGGCGATGGCCGTTGGCGTTTTGGTGGGTCGTAAACCTATTGCTGGCTCCTGTGGAGGCCTCAGTGCAATTGGTATGAAATCGGCGTGCGACGTGTGTGGTGGTGATGACGAAGTTTGTGAAAAAGAAAAACTTAAAAATAGCGGTGTTGTTGGTGAAAATACGCAGGACCTCACCTACAATGCGGCAGAGTCTAATAAAAATAATTCTTAATAATAGTTAGGGGATAGGCATGGCTGGAGCTTCCAAGCACTACGATACAATTGTCATTGGCAGTGGCCCAGGTGGTGAAGCAGCGGCCATGAATTTGGCCAAGCATGGGCAAAAAGTAGCGATGGTTGAAAAACACCGCGTTGTTGGTGGTGCCTGTACACACCTTGGTACAATCCCTTCAAAAGCTTTACGTCACTCGGTCAGTGAAGCCATTGCTTATAATACCAACCCGATGTTTCGTGACATTGGCGAGCCACGTGTTTTTTGTTATCAGGATGTACTAAAGCACGCCAAGGATATCGCGTCCAAACAGGTGAGTGTACGTACCGATTTTTATTCACGAAATAAAATTGATCTGGTATTTGGCTTCGCAAGCTTCATTGATAGCAACACGATCAATGTCAGCCTCACCAATGGTGAGAAACATAAGGAGGTTCAGTTAAGTGCTGATAACTTTATCATCTCCACCGGTTCAAGCCCGTACTTACCAGATGATATTGATTTCTCACACCCGCGTATTTATAACAGCGATACCATCCTCAATATGGAGCATACGCCACCGCGTTTAACGATTTACGGTGCTGGTGTGATTGGCTGTGAATACGCCTCCATTTTTGCCGGTCTTGGTGTGCGTGTTGGTTTGGTGAATACCCGTGATCGGCTGTTGTCGTTCCTGGATGATGAAATCGCCGATGCCTTGAGTTATCAGCTGCGTAACGAAAATGTGCTGGTTCGTCATAATGAGGAATACAGTAAAATCGAAGCCGATGATGAAGGTGTCACCCTGCACATGCAGTCAGGAAAAATCATCCATTCCACTGCGTTGCTTTGGTGTAACGGACGTACGGGTAACACCGCAGGTTTGGGGCTTGAAAATGTTGGCTTAAAGGCTGACAGCCGTGGTCAGTTGCAGGTCAATAAAGCATTTTGTACAGAAGTACCCAATATTTTTGCTGTGGGTGATGTGATTGGCTGGCCAAGTTTAGCCAGTGCCTCCTATGATCAGGGGCGTGCTGCATCCTTTGGCATTATGGGTAAAAAGAGTTACTGGAAATCTGATGATGTTCCCACCGGCATTTATACCATTCCTGAAATTAGCTCGGTTGGTCAGAATGAGCGAGAATTAACGGAAGCTAAAATACCCTATGAAGTAGGGCAGGCGCACTTTAAAAATACCGCCCGTGCACAGATTACCGGTCAGCGTTTGGGTATGCTGAAAATTCTTTTTCACCGTGAAACATTACAAATTATGGGCATTCACTGCTTTGGTGACCAGGCTGCCGAGATTATTCATATTGGCCAGGCCATTATGAATCAGAAGGGCAAAGGTAATACGCTTAAGTATTTCACCGCCCATACCTTTAATTACCCAACGATGGCCGAAGCCTATCGTATTGCTGCGCTGGATGGCCTTAATCGTATTCGTTACAAAGTTCCTGAAGATGATTCGGAGAATAACGGCTAGCTCAAAATAAGCTGTTTAAAATGAGAAAAGCAGTGTACAAATGTAGTACGTCAACAAAATGGCTTTTGCTACAATGTTCACTGTTTATACGTCATCAAATCCGATGTTAATAACAATTAAAGGATATTATGAGCCAAACAAATCGTTCTGGAGCAGATCGGCGCTCCCAATCACAGACGGATGTGAGCGCATTAGTACTTGCTCGTTCTCAAACATTGTCTTCTTATGCGGATCTGGCTTCGCATCGTCCTTACACTGAAAATGATCAGTTTCCAGAGGAATTGAGGAAGTTTTGCCAGGCGCTGATTGACTATACGGCACGGGCGCACTTTCAGCTTTATCAGCACCTTGATGAAAATAAAGAGCGCCGTCGTCCGGTAATGACTGTCGCTAATGAAGTGTATTCGGCAATCTCAAAGACAACGGATCTTATTCTGACCTTCAATGATCGCTACGGTGATGGCGCAGATATTGCGGCTCACATGGATCATATTGAGCATGATCTCTCCAGTTTAGGAGAGGCAATGGCCGATCGTATTCTTAATGAGGATATGATTATTGATGCGATGATGAACGAGCGTCGCAGCGCCTGATTAATCTAGCTGGCTTTGTGTCGGCTAGTAATTTCCAGCACGTTAGTTTGCGTGGCTCTTGTTCAGAATATACTTTCCATTCTCAAAGGCACTGAAATAGGTGTCGATGCCGGGATTGATGATCGGTTCCTCCAGGTCACAGGCTTCCAAGTTTCTTTCTGCCACGTAGGTTTCATGCTGCGCACCGTGTACTAATACACGGTACCAGGGTTCATCCTTGGGTGGCTGACTTTTTGCCATCAATTCGTACCACTCCTCAGACAACATGAATTTTGGGTCAACATCTATTATTGCGCCGCGATACTCAAATAATGAGTGCCTTACCAGTTGGCCGAGGTTATAAATCGCACTGTTAGCCATTGGTTTTTCCATGACGGTTGGTGATATTGTGGCGCTGTTTATAAATATTGCGCAATCTGCTTATTGGTTAGATGAATAAAATCAGTAAGGATATGAGCGCCTTCCATCAAATAAGGATCGTTGCTGGTGACATCTTCGCTGTCGACATCATCCAGTTCTGACAAGGTGACGATCTTGTCGAGCCCTTTGGCTTGGCGACGGGTGTTCTCCAGCGCTAATTGCCAGCTTTCAAAATCGTTTTGCTGTTGTTTACGCTGTGTTTCATTGAGTGAAACCAGTGTTTGTTGACGATTTTCCTCGATCTTTTTAATTTGATCAAGACGGTATTGATAGTCGGCATTGGTTTTTATGCGGTTGTTATGCAGGTCTTCAAGTTGCGCGATAAACGGCTTAATTTGTCCGCTTTTACGATGTAAAACTGGTCGAATAGTATCCCAGGGCAGGGCGTTATCCAGTACGTTTTCACCGATTTCACTCACGTCTATAAGTCCGGGAAAATGAATGTCGGGCAAAACGCCCTGATTTTGAGTGGTGGCCCCTGAAATACGGTAAAACTTGGAACGGGTAATTTTTAATTGTCCCTGGCGCAATGGGATCAAGGTTTGAACGGTGCCTTTGCCAAAAGTCTGGCTGCCCAGCACGATGCCGCGCTGATAATCCTGAATAGCACCGGCAAAAATTTCCGATGCCGAAGCACTAAGGCGGTTTACCATGACGGCCAACGGCCCGTCATAAACGACGCCGGAATCATAATCAGACAGGACATTAACCCGACCGTTACGATCCTTAATCTGTACGGTAGCGCCCTTATCGATAAACAACCCAACCAGCGAATTAACTTCGGGCAGTGAACCCCCGCCGTTATTACGCAGATCGATGATCACGCCATCAACCTGTTCCTGTTTTAGCTCCTCAAGCAGACGGCGTACGTCACGTGTTGTGCTGACGTAGTTAGGATCCTGGCGCTGGTAGGCATCAAAATCCATGTAAAAATCAGGAATATTGATAATGCCAATTTTACGAGCACCTGCCTGTTCGGGTATTTCTATAATCTGTTTTTTGGCTTTCTGGTCTTCAAGCTCAACACGATTACGGACAATGGATATTTCTGTGGGTGGTTGATTGGCAGCCGCTGTGCTGGGAATGATTTGCAGGCGCACAACGGTATCTTTGGGGCCACGGATTAGGTTGACCACTTCATCAAGGCGCCAGCCAATGACGTTAACGATTTCGTCTTCGCCTTGAGCAACTCCAACGATTCGATCTGCGGGCTGTAAATCACCGGCATCATCGGCAGGGCCACCGGGTACCAAACGTACGACCTTGGTGTATTCCTGATCATATTGTAAAACGGCACCAATGCCTTCTAACGAGCGACTCATGCTGATAGTGAAATTATCAGATTGGTGCGGAGCAAAATAATTGGTATGGGGGTCGTAGCTTTTGGTGACGATGTTCATGTATAAATTAAACGCATCATCGCTGTTGGTGCGCTGTAAACGTTTAAGTTGGTGATCAAAACGTTTTTTTAAAAGTTCAGCAATATCCTCGTCTTTTTTTCCGGCCAGACGTAAATCAAGCACGTTGTTTTTTAAACGTTTACGCCACAGCTCGTCAAGTTCAGTGGCGCTGGCGGCCCATTGGGCATTGTCATCATAGGGACTGAAGCTTTCGTCTGTGCTGAAGTCATAGTTGCCTATGTCTTCGTTCAGCGCGATTAACAGCCAGTTTAAGCGTGCTTCAACCCGTTGCTGATAACGATTGAACATCAAAAAAGCGGGGCGTAAATCGGCTTTATTAAGCGCGTCATCAAGCTGGTTTTGGTATTGCTGAAATTCTTCGATATCGGCCTGTAAGAAGTAGCTTCTGCTATTATCAAGTTCCTTTATATAGGCATTAAGCAGCTTATTGGAAAAGGCATCGTTAATATCGATATAGGTATAGTGATTGGATTTAAGTGCGTTGAGAATCTCAATGCTGGTGAGTTTTAGCTCTTGATCTGCAGCCTTGATTTGAAGATTTTGGTCGCTGGTACTCGCAGAATTACCCAATAGCGGTAATGCCGCCAATGACAATACGGATATTGCGGTGAGTACGATGTTGCGAGGTTTAAATATTCTCATAAATAACCTATTTCGGTGTAACGTCCCTTCGGGCTAGAATAGCCCCTCGATAATGTGACTGCCTGGAAACCATTGTTTGGCCTTGCTGTCTATGGACTCTCTCAGCCGTGAGGGGTTCCGCCCAGTTTTTAGCAGCGGGACAACTTTCAGAATTTGCTATGTCTTTGCGTGTAGGCACTAATTGTCAGTCTGCCTTAGATGTTAGCTGAAACACAGCTGCTTTCATAAGCGTTTTTGTATTTTACAAACAGGAATTATTTTATGTTACGTACCTTCTCAACTGTAGTGTTGGCTTCGACACTGATTTTAACGGGCTGTAATGACACCACAATGGCAACCGATACTTCTAGCCAGGTTGCTCTGGATACAGATTACCAAAAACTCAGTTATGGACTGGGTCTTAATATTGGTGGCGGTATCGCGCAACAGGGCGTGCCTGAATTAGATATTGATGCCGTAGTAGCAGGCATACGCGAGTCCATTGGCGGTAAAGAGCCTCGCCTTACTCAGGAAGAACTGACAGCGGTTATTAGCCGAGTACAACAAGCTGAAGCTGACAAGCAGCAACAACTAGCGACTGATAACCTGCAAAAGGGTGAAGCCTTCCTGAAAGAAAATGGTGCACGTGAAGGCATTGTGACAACTGAGTCGGGTTTGCAGTATGAAATTTTACAGGCCGGTGAGGGTGGTTCGCCAAGTGCCGAAAGCATCGTCAATACCCATTACCACGGTACGTTGATTGACGGCAGTGTGTTTGATAGCTCAGTAGAGCGTGGTGAGCCAATTGAGTTTGCTGTGAATCAAGTGATTCCGGGCTGGACTGAAGCTCTTCAGTTGATGAAGCCGGGCTCTAAATGGCGTCTCTATGTGCCGGCAAATCTGGCATACGGTGAATACACGCCGGGTCCTGATATTCCGCCTCAGTCTGCGTTGATTTTTGAAGTTGAGTTGTTGAGCTTTAAAGCACCTGCCGCCGCACCTGAAGAAAATAACGACAACTCCTGAGCCATTACTAGATTACATATCTTATGAATCAAACTCAGTTAAATCAGGGCCTGCTGGATTTCTTACGAGCATCGCCGACGCCGTTTCATGCTGTTAAAACCATGGCAGAGCAATTTCTCAGTCATGGTTTTGTGCGCTTGTACGAAAAGGATGAATGGCATCTGCAAGCGGGAAAGCGCTATTTTGTAACCCGTAATGACTCCTCCATTATCGCTTTTGACTATGGCTCTGGTGAGCCGCTGTCCAGCGGCGTGCGGATGTTGGGTGCACACACCGACAGCCCCTGTTTAAAGGTGAAGCCACAGCCGGATATCAACAAACAGGGGTTTTACCAGCTCGGTGTTGAGAAATACGGCGGCATGTTGCTGAACCCCTGGTTTGATCGTGATCTTTCCATGGCCGGACGTGTCACCTATGTGAATGCTGCTGGTGACGTTTGTAATGGCCTGATTGATTTTGAGCGTGCCGTTGCGACGGTGCCGAGTCTGGCGATTCATCTGGATCGTAAGGCTAATGAAGACCGTACGGTTAACGTGCAAACGGATATGCCGATTGTACTGTCGTTGCACGATACCGATAACCCTCAAGAGTTTCGCCAGCTACTGTCAGCCCAGCTAACAGAGCAGGGTAACGACGTACGACAGGTGCTCGATTATGAAATCTACTGTTACGACACGCAGCCGCCAGCACTGATTGGCCTGAAGCAGGAGTTTATTGCCAGTGCCCGTCTGGATAACTTGCTGAGTTGTTATGTGGGTTTACAGGCGTTGCTTGAGGTTGATGGCGGCGACAAAAGAGCACCAGCACTTTTGATTTGCACCGATCACGAGGAAGTCGGCAGTGCCTCGGTGGCGGGAGCGCAGGGCACCTTTCTTAGTACGGTGCTGGAACGTTTTTGTAGTAACAACATTCAACTGAGCCAAATGACCGCCCAGTCGATGATGATCTCGGTGGATAATGCCCATGGCATTCATCCTAATTACGCTAATAAGCATGACGATAATCATGGGCCGCTCATTAATCAGGGCCCGGTGATTAAAATTAATGCCAATCAACGTTATGCGTCTAATTCTGAGACCAGTGCATTATTTCGCCATCTTTGTCAGCAAAATGACATTCCCGTACAGACCTTTGTGGTGCGCAGCGATATGGGGTGTGGCAGTACTATTGGGCCGATTGCCGCGACGGAGGTGGGTGTTAAAACGCTGGATATCGGCGTGCCAAGTTTTGCCATGCACTCGATCCGTGAAATGGCGGGTGCCGCAGACCCTTTCTATTTGTATGGCGCATTGAAGGCTTTCTGTGAGTTGCAACAACTGCCGGAGAGCAGCTGTGTCTGATAACGCTGCACCCTGCGGCGTGCTGCTGGTTAATTTGGGCACGCCCGATCAACCTACCACTGGTTCGGTACGCCGTTATCTACGTGAGTTTCTCAGTGATGCTCGGGTGATTGATACGCCGCGCCTAATCTGGTGGTTTATCCTCAACTGTGTCATTTTGCTGGTTCGTCCCGCCAAGGTGGCCAAGTTGTATCAAAGTATTTGGACGGAGCAGGGCTCACCTTTGATGGTTGGCAGTCAGGCCCAGGCAACGGCGTTGCAACACAGTTTTAGTCAGCGTGGTTTAAAGTTGCAGGTTGAGCTTGCCATGACCTATGGCGAGCCAAACATTACAGCGGCAATGCAACGGTTGCGTGATAAAGGTTGCGGGCGTATTTTGGTGTTGCCGCTTTATCCGCAATATTCAGCGACGACAACGGCAGCAGTAATGGATGCGGTTGTTGCCTCTCAGCGTAACGTGCGTGATGTGCCTGAACTGCGTTTTGTTAAATCCTACTGTGACCACCCGAGTTATATTAAGGCGTTGGCCCGCTCGGTACGTGATTACTGGCAGCAACATGGTCAGGCCGATAAATTACTAATGTCTTTTCACGGTATTCCCAAACGTTACGCCGATGCCGGTGACCCTTATCCCATTGAATGCGGACGAACGGCTAAGGCTCTGGCCGATGCGCTGGAGCTTGATGACTCGCGCTGGGTTATGACCTATCAATCCCGCTTTGGCCCCGCTGAATGGATGCAGCCCTACACAGATATCACTCTACAAGGCTTTCCCTCCGAGGGTATTAAGGCGGTTGATATCATGTCGCCAGCTTTTACCTCGGACTGTCTGGAAACGCTGGAAGAACTGAAAATACAAAATAGTGAATTGTTCATGGAGGCCGGTGGTGAGCAATACCGCTATATTCCAGCACTCAATGACGATGCCCTGTTTGTCGAATGTTTGCTGGAGTTGAGCATTCAGCACACTCAGGGCTGGTAACGTGAAGAGCTTTGAGTGGATTTACGACCATGCCTTAAATCTAAAGGGCGGGGTTGATGCGCTGGAAGCCCTATTGCCGGTTCCGCTTACCAATGATGAGTTGTCTGCTTTACCGGATAGCCATTTCCTTTCTTTAATGTCGACGCGTATTTTCAGCGCTGGCTTGAAACGCAGCATGGTACTGGCCAAGTGGCCAGCCTTTGAAGAAGTGTTCTGGAAGTTTGATCCGCAAAAGCTGGTGTTGATGAGTGATGACATGCTCGAAAACACCATGCAAGATCGACGTTTGATTCGCCATTGGGGCAAGATTAAAAGCATTCGTAGCAATGCGGCAATGGTGCTAACACTGGGTGAGGAGCAGGGCGGCTTTGGACGATTTCTCGCGCAATGGCCTAGTGATCGGATCGTTGAGTTATGGCAGTTGTTAGCTAAAGAAGGTGCGCATTTGGGCGGCAACTCAACCCCCTATTTTTTACGCATGGCGGGTAAAGACAGCTTTATGTTAAGCAATGACGTGGTGGCAGCGTTAAAAGCACAGGGCATTGTCGATAAAAAACCGACCAATAAAACCGATTTAAAAGCAGTTCAAGAAGCGTTTAATGGTTGGCAACAGCAGAGTCAACGACCGCTTTGTCAGATCAGTCGGCTGCTATCTTTTTGTGCTGATTAGACAATTTCGAAGTCAATTAAAAAACCTGTAAATAAAGTGTAATAAATTCGACTTGTTGGCTTGACGCTTAGGGCCTTCATCCATACAATGCGCCCCGTTGATCAGATTGCTGCGTCCCCTTCGTCTAGAGGCCTAGGACACCGCCCTTTCACGGCGGTAACAGGGGTTCGAACCCCCTAGGGGACGCCACTATCTTCAGCGGGAATAGCTCAGCGGTAGAGCACAACCTTGCCAAGGTTGGGGTCGCGAGTTCGAACCTCGTTTCCCGCTCCAATTTAAAAAGCTCCGTTTTTACGGGGCTTTTTTTTGCCTGTTATTTCTCCATATATCAAGCCCCAGTAACACATGCTGTATCTATAACAGTCTGAGTATCTGTGCATGACTGTGAAGTAACTTTGATATGTCGAATTGTTCGCTTGACGCTTAGGGCCTTGATCCATACAATGCGCCCCGTTGATTAGATTGCTGCGTCCCCTTCGTCTAGAGGCCTAGGACACCGCCCTTTCACGGCGGTAACAGGGGTTCGAACCCCCTAGGGGACGCCACTATCTTCAGCGGGAATAGCTCAGCGGTAGAGCACAACCTTGCCAAGGTTGGGGTCGCGAGTTCGAACCTCGTTTCCCGCTCCAATTTAAAAAGCTCCGTTTTACGGGGCTTTTTTTATGCCTGTCATATCGCTATTTTTGAAATCCCTGCGATACTTAACAATATGAAAATAATCGAGTATCGATGAATGGGTACAACGCGCTCACTTATTGATGTTTTTGAACGAGCCTGTGATCGGTTCGCAAACAAGCCTGCCTACAGCTCATTGAGCCACACTTTGACATTTTCTGAAGTCGAAGTGCTGAGCCGTGATTTTGCCGCGTGGCTGCAAAATGACTCCGGTTTGCAGCGTGGTGATCGTGTCGCCATTCAGCTCCCCAATTTATTACAGTACCCGGTTGTAGCTTTTGGCGTGTTAAGAGCGGGCATGGTGATTGTTAATACCAATCCTTTATACACTGAGCGAGAACTACAGCACCAGCTGAAGGATTCCGAAGCAAAGGCGTTGGTGGTGTTAGAGAATTTTGCTAGCAACGCTGGCCGAATCATCACAAACACTCAAGTCGAACAGGTCATTACCACTCAGGTTGCAGATCTACACCCTTTCCCGAAACGGCAGCTAATAAATGCCGTTGTTAAGTACATCAAAAAAGCGGTACCACGTTTTAAGTTTAGGCACAGCCATACACTACGTAACGTGTTAAGTCGTGGTGAAAACTTGGAGCTCGCCCCACTTTTTTTTAATTCTGATGATTTGGCTATTTTGCAATACACCGGTGGTACCACAGGTGTTGCTAAGGGCGCGATGCTCAGCCATGCAAATCTGGTGGGCAATATGCGCCAGGTGAAGATGCATTTACCAGAGGTGTTTGCAGAGGGCGTACATACCTACTGTGCACCGTTGCCGCTGTATCATATTTATGCTTTTAACATGCATCTGCTGTGTTCCATGTCATCGGGCAATCACAGCGTGCTGGTGCCTAACCCGCGTGATCTTGCATCCTTGGTCAAAGTTTTCAATAACTATCCGATCACCGGCTTTATGAGCTTGAATACCCTGTATAACGCATTGCTTAACGATGCCAGTTTCCGGAACGTTAATTTAAAAGTTCTGAAGTATTGTTCGGCAGGTGGCATGGCGATGATGGCGGATACCGCTCGTCGCTGGCATGAACGTACCGGCTGTGAAATTTTTGAAGGCTACGGACTGACTGAAACCTCTCCGGTGGTGGCAATCAATCCCGTGGGGGGCGTACAGGAGGGCAGTATAGGTACGGCTTTACCCGATACCGAAGTTAAGGTGGTTGACGATAACGGGCGCACGTTACCTTATGGCCAAGCGGGGGAGCTCTGTGTACGCGGCCCACAGGTAATGAGTGGTTATTGGCAGCGTCCGGATGAAACTGCGAAGGTTTTGTCCCTCGATGGTTGGTTCTCAACCGGTGACATTGCCACGATTGATGCTGACGGATATATCCGCATTGTTGACCGTATCAAGGATATGATTTCGGTATCCGGCTTTAAGGTGTTTCCTAATGAAGTTGAAGATGTCGCAAGCCTGCACCCAGGAATTCTTGAGTGCGCAGCGGTCGGTGTGCCGAGTGAAAGCACGGGGGAAATGGTGAAACTGGTGGTGGTTTCCAATAGTCCGGATTTGGATGAAAAAGCGATTCGCGCCTTTTGCCGAGAACATTTAACCGCCTACAAAGTCCCCAAAATTGTTGAATTTATCGACGAATTACCCAAATCAAATGTCGGTAAAGTATTACGTCGTGAACTGCGTTAAAGCGCGGCTGTTAGCTTTATCTTTCGGGTTTGCTTGGCAATCAAAATAGCTGCCTCTACAATAGCGCCGACTTCAAATTCTGTAGAACCCCCTCCTGTTCGGTTGAGACTCCATGACCCAAGCGCTGACCATTCGTTGTTTAAAGAAAACCTATCCCAACGGCTTTGAGGCTCTCAAGGGCATTGACCTAAATGTCGAAGAGGGTGACTTTTTTGGCCTGCTGGGACCCAATGGTGCCGGTAAGTCCACCATCCTGAATATCATTACCTCGCTGGTTAGAAAAACTGCCGGGCAGGTCAAAGTTTTTGAACACGATATTGATGTCGATTTTTCCAGTGCAAAGAAAAATCTCGGTGTCGTGCCTCAGGAGTTCAATTTTAACCAGTTTGATAAGGTGTTTGATGTTGTTGCTACACAGGCCGGATTCTATGGCATTCCTCGTCTACTAGCTGTCAAACGAACAGAAAAATACTTAAAAAAGCTAGGCCTATGGGATAAGCGTAATTCTACTTCCAGGATGTTATCAGGCGGCATGAAGCGCCGTTTAATGATCGCCAGAGCGTTAGTGCACGAACCTCGAATTCTGATTCTTGATGAGCCGACCGCCGGTGTAGATATTGAATTACGCCGATCCATGTGGGAGTTTTTGCAGGAAATTAACGCCTCCGGCACCACCATTATTCTCACGACGCATTACCTGGAAGAGGCTGAAAGCCTGTGTCGCAATCTCGCCATTATCGATCAGGGACGAATTGTTGAGGATTCCAGCACCAAGGACTTATTGCGCCAATTGAATGCTGAAACTTTAATTTTTGATGTGGAAGATAGCTTACACGCTGCACCTCAAATCAGTGGTTTTGAAATTGAACTGCTAGATTCACGTAGCTTTGAAATTCGAGTAAACAGCGGGCAGCACATTAATCAGGTGTTTGAGGCATTAAGCGAACAGGGCGTTCGCGTCACGAGTATGCGCAATAAAGCCAATCGTCTTGAGGAGCTGTTTGTATCACTGGTGGCAAAAAGCATGCCTGACGAACAGTCGGGAGCGCCATCATGAATCCGCAGGAAATCTGGATTGCTCTCAGCACCATTGTTCGTAAGGAAATCCGACGTTTTACCCGTATCTGGGTGCAAACATTGATTCCACCCGCTATCACCATGGCGCTGTATTTTGTGATTTTCGGTAATTTGATTGGCAGCCGTATTGGTGACATGGGCGGCTTTGATTATATGTCCTACATCGTGCCCGGCTTGATCATGATGTCGGTCATTACCAACTCCTATTCCAACGTTGTGTCCTCCTTTTTCAGTTCCAAATTTCAGCATCAAATTGAAGAGTTGCTGGTATCACCAACGCCCAACTGGGTGATTTTGGTGGGCTATTTGGCAGGTGGCATGGGCCGTGGTTTGATGGTGGGAATGATCGTTACAGCCCTGTCGTTATTCTTCACCGAGCTTCATATCGCACATCTGGGCGTGACGCTGGCGATTATTCTTCTGACCTCGCTACTATTTTCGCTGGGGGGCTTTATTAACGGTATTTTTGCCCGTAGTTTTGATGATATTTCGATTATTCCTACCTTCGTGCTGACGCCATTGACCTACCTTGGAGGCGTGTTTTATTCCATTCAGCTACTGCCCGAGTTTTGGCAAAATGTCTCAATGGCTAACCCGATCCTTTATATGGTGAACAGCTTCCGCTATGGCATTTTGGGTGTATCCGACATCAATGTTGGTTTTGCCTTTGCGATGATCTCGCTGTTCGTGGTGGCCATGTTTATTTTTGCCCTGTATTTGCTGAAAAACAGCAAAGGTTTAAGAACCTAGGATATATAAATGGATGCTATCGAAGCGTTACATAACCGCATTTCAAGCCCTTTGCTTAAGGAGCCAGCCCCAACATCTGAACAGCTCGATGTGTTGCTTAAAGCCGCCATGCGTGCGCCTGATCATAAAATGCTTAAACCTTGGCGGTTTTTGATTATTGAAGGAGCCGGGCGACAAGCCTTTGGCGATATACTGGCTAAGGCTGCGCAGGTTAATGATCCACAGATTGATGACGAGGCGTTGACCAAAGCCCGCAACAAACCCTTGCGTGCACCGATAATTATTGTCTCGATTGCCTGTCTGACGGAGCACCCAAAGGTGCCAGAGATAGAACAGATTATTACTGCCGGAGCAGCAGCGAATAACATTGTCACAGCCGCTTATGCGTTAGGGCTTGGCGCCTATTGGCGTACTGGCTCACCAGCCTTTGATGATACTGTGAAAGCTGGTTTAGGACTGGCGGACAACGAACAAATTATCGGTTTTATTTATCTTGGCACACCTGATGGGCGCGCTCGGAGATTACCCGAGTCTGATCCTTCCGAATGTAGCCAACACTGGCCGTCCTAAAGCTTTAATGAATAATCTTTGCGACCAGCTTTTCCAGCCGGTCAGCGACTACATCCCAAATCGCCATCGGGCCGCTATCCAATAATTTCTGTGATGGGCTGTGTTTGAGTTCGTGCAGGAAATCAGCGAACTGCGAGCGGTGAGCCCTTAACTCAGCCAACTCTTCGCGATCGCGTTGTTCCTCAAGCGATTCGGCCTTTTCGGCCATTTCATCAAAGTGTTTCAGGCGGGCGTTATATTCAGTGACGTGACGCTCAACCAGCTCGTCTAGTGTAGTCATACAGACCTCCTGCTCGAATGAGCGATTTGTAAGTAAACGAGAGATAATGAGTTCTATTATCCGCTTTTTGGAGTGGCGGGCAAATTTAGATAGTCGGTAAAGCCGTGTATCAAGATGGCTCAATAGTGGTACGAGCCAGCAAGCCAGGTGTTATGGCACTACGATTTTATGAATTACATAGTGTTCTCAATTCTTCTTTTAATTAAAGAAGGCCTGAAAGGGGGGCAAGTGATAAAAATTCGCACTAGTTTGGCGGTTTTGGTTTCTCTCTTTTAGAGAGAAACCGTGAGGAAGGGATTCGAGTCTTCGACACCTATCAATGGGGGAGGGGGCATAAAAGCAAAGCCGCACCTTCGGTAAAAGGAACGGCTCTCGTCAGACTCTTTGGCGGTAACGGCTCGCCACGATACTGTTGAGCGCTTTATCGGTTTTGAACCCAACAGGCGCTGGCGCTGGATACTCAGACTTTGACTATCGTCCAAGCTCAACCATCAATACATCATACCTGACAAGGCACTTGACCCATATGATCAAACGTACCCATCGACATATCCAATGGCCAGACTTCCCAGATGGCTAAAGCCTTTAGCCTATACACAACCATCCACTCGATACTGGAATGATCATGGGAGCTGGTACCTGTCATTATACGCCTTCACTCTTTAAATATGAACATTAAATGATCAATCTGGATGTATATGAATGGGTTGGTTTGTAGTGGTCAACTAAATTTGGTCACGGTTTTATATTCAATCCAGAACTTTCGCTCAGACTCGTTTGGACTTAAACCGCTGTTATGTTGATGCGGTCTGGTTTGGCTGTAATAGCCAGCAATATAATCAATGATTGAGTTCTTGGCTTCCTGGAAACTGCCGCCGGAACCTATTTATTCCTTTAGCAAGAGATATTAAAAGCTCAATTGAGAGTGAGCGGAGTGAGACTTTGGATGGGTACTATGAAAAAGTCAGCGAGGCGCACCGTGTCGCCGTCTTTAACGTCGATCACCTCAGCATCATAAGGCCCATAGGCAAAAGCGAAGGAGGGCAGGAATAGCGCGCCAGCGAAAACCAAAAACGCGGCGATTATCAGATAGCGATAAAATCTGCTTTGGCTGCGCTTTTTCTTGTCGAGCCAATCATCCAGCGCAGCTGTTTCTTCGTCCGTTATTTGCTGGCCGCACTTAACCCGGTTTATACATTCGCCAATGCTTCTCATAAGAATTTAATCCTGGCAGGCGCAGCGAGCAGGGTGGCTAGGTGTTTCATTGATTGCATGGTTCTATGCCTCAGCTCTATCATTGAGCCGTGTGGTTTGTTTGTAGGGACGATTACGCAGAAAGGAGGCCGCAATGTCAAACTGTTATATATGCGAAGAAAAAGCAGTAATAAATGGGATGTATTTTGGTAAGCAGCTCGTGGAGTGTAAGTCATGTAAGTCTTATTATTTAGCCGAAAATGCCGTCCTGGATATGAAGGCAGGAAAATATCAAATTGATATAGAAAAATTTAGGCAGTATGTAGGTGCTAGTTCAGAGCCGGGGGAATACCCTGTAATTGACAGCCACACACTTCAAACATTTTGCGTATAATTCTCCACGCATCAGCAGGGCGGCGTTTCATTTTCATCAAACTCAATATCGCACTCTGGAGTCCACGCGAACGGGACATTTGGCATATCATTAGCATTTAGGAGTGGGGTCATGGCCCATTGGCCTGCATAATCACCGTCTTCAATAAGCCGTATTGCCTCCCAAGTGCAGTGCATTCCTACGCAGGAACTAACGTCGTCTTGTAAATCGTCAATCCGCTGAGGCTTAAAAGTACCCTTGCGCTTATCAAATTGCCTCATAGTAATTTATTCCTGTTTTGGCGCAGGGGGTTAATTTTTATGCTTCCACGGTTTCAGCTATTCAGGAACATCATATACTTTTATCGCGCCAGTTTTCAGCATTAGATAAGATGCAAATAGACATGGTGCTATAAACGTCGCACCTATAAAAAGCTCCAACTGTAGTGGCATAGTGAATTTGGCGGTGATGGAGGGACGCAGAGTCGGCACCGAAGACCGCCAAAGATGCATGGCGGCTAGGTAGCGTTAGATAGATGTAATCGAATAAGAAGGTATAAAAGCAAAGCCGCCCCTTCGGTCGGAAAAAGGAACGGCTCTCGTCAGATTCTCTGGTGGTAACGGGTCACCACGATACTGTTGAGCGCTTTATCGGTTTTGAACCCAACAGGCGCTGGCGCTGGATACTCAGATCTCAACTAACATCCAAGCTCACCCACCGGTACACCAGTCTAGACAAGTCACTTGACCCTTTCGATCAAACGTACCCATCGGCATACTCAATGGCCAGACTTACCAGACGGCTAAAGCTTTCAGCCTATAGCCTATGCACAATCACCCGCTAAACGGGGGCGACCATGGGAGCTGGTAACTATTATTATACGCCTGCATTCTTTAAATATGAACATTAAATGATCAATCTGGGTGTATATGAACGGGGTTAGTTGAAGCCCAGCTGGCTATAGCCGATCTGATCAATAGCAGTCTTCAGCTCTGACATAAAGCTCTCGTAATGCACTGCGTAGTCATAGAGTTAAAGGGGGGCGGTGACAAGTGATAGGAACTTGCACTAGCCAGGAGGTTTAGCTTCTCTCTTTTAGAGAGAAGCAGTGAGGGAGGGATTACTCGCTGCGTTGCAGCTCGCCCTTCGGGTCGTCGTCGCTGCGCTCTGACGCTCTGCGGGACAGCTAGGCTGTCCCTTGTCGAACCGCGAGGTTTCTTTCCCGGCCCGTCAAACGCCATCCATAAAAAAGCCCAGCTATATGCTGGGCTTTTTTATGGATGGCGGTGAGGGAGGGATTCGAACCCTCGAAGCCTTACGACTTACACACTTTCCAGGCGTGCTCCTTCGACCACTCGGACACCTCACCAATAAATTGTTTTTCTCTGCTATTTCGATGTTTTGAGGCAGCAAAAAAGAGCGCGTACTTTATACCACGGCTTTGTCAAATGCAACGTAAAGCGGCGCGCAATAGCGGCTTTTATCCGCTTTTGTAACAGACTGAAAGCTGTGTATTTGTAACTCCGGTTTGTCTATTGGTATTTGTTATCCGAAGTGGGTATTTGCCGCTCTTATGTGGAGCCATGACGGATTGCTCAAAAGGCGTATTATTTCGGTATTTGCTTCACTAAGGATGAGTGTGGGGGTCAACAAATGGATCAGTTGTGCCGTTCCTGTAGAGTCAATTTTTGAGAATGCCCGCGATTGTACTTACTGCGCCAGCCCGCAGACGTTACGAGATATGCTAAAACCGGCCCAACATCGCCCAAGGTTTTTTATCGGGGCTATGATGATTACGATGCCGATAACATTGGTTTCATCAGCCAGGGAGCCGATGCCGAAGTGAGCGGTAGCACATATGACACCCGCTATCGCGGCAACAGCAACCAGGGCCATGAATATGGCACTGGTTTGTCAGCTACTGATAAAAATGCGTTGCTCGAGTACTTGAAAACCTTATAGAACAAGTGGCTTGCTAGAGGCAGTTGCCCTGTGCTTTTTGAACAATCTCCGTGTAACGTCGCAGCTGATTGACGACGCGACCATTGATCGAGTCTGACGGAAATTGGCCGTTGGTATTTTTTTCGCCAGGATCTTCGTCAGCCAGTAATGCCAACGCTTCATCGACTTTGCTGATGGCGTGGATGCTGAACAGGCCTTGCTGAACCGCCTCAATTACCTCGTTAGAAAGCATCAGGTTACTTATGTTGCTGGCCGGGATAATGACCATCTGAGTACCGGTCAGGCCGCGCATTTTGCACACGTCGAAAAAGCCCTCAATTTTTTCGTTCACACCGCCAATGGCTTGCACTTCGCCGCGTTGGTTCACTGAACCGGTCATGGCGATATCCTGCTTGAAGGGTTGCACAATTAACGCTGACAGCAGGGCACAGAGCTCGGCCAGCGAAGCGCTGTCACCATCGATATAGCCGTAGCTTTGTTCCATGGCGATCTTGGCAGAAATTGCCAGTGGAAAATCCTTGGCGTAGCGACCACACAGATAGCCAGCTAATAGCAGAACACCTTTGGAATGAACGGCCTGTCCCAGTTCAACCTCGCGTTCAATATCCACCACGCCGTTGGAGCCGGGGTGCACGGTGGCGGTGATACGAATGGGCAGGCCAAAGCTGCTTTCTCCCACCTGAATCACTGACAGGCCGTTGACTTGCCCAACAGCGGTACTTTCGGTGGAAATCACGATTTTACCGCTGAGAATATCTTCTTTAATTAGATCATGGATTCGTGAGTTTCGATGAGATCGTGCACTGATAGCTGTTTCGATATGTTGTTTATTGAGAATGGTATCCGAAGTATGCAATAGGAACTGATTGGCCTCGGTAGCAACTTCCATGATGTGATCGATGCAGGCGGTCAGTTTGTTTTGGTGTTCGGCCAGGCGGCAGGCATGTTCGGCCAGCCGGGATAATGCCGATGGGCCGAGTTGCGCAAGTTCCAGATCATTGGCACGGCTTTGTACCAAACTGGCAAAACGCGTCAGATTGCAGTCGTCTAAATTAATGTCGCTACTGAAATCCACCAGAATGCGGAATAGCTGATCGAAGTCGGGATCATGCTCCTCAAGTGCGTAATAAACTTCTCGAGGTCCTATTAGTATCACTTTGATATTTAAGGGAATAGATTTTGCCTTAAGTGCCTGAGGCAAGCCGTGCTGCATATCGGAGTTGGGCTGATCGATATAGATTTTGCCATCGCGCAGGGCACGTTTTAAGGCTTCCCACGTTGAGGGATCGCGTAATACCTTTTCAATATCAAGAATCAGGTAACCGTTATTGGCGTGGTGCAAGGCACCTGGAATAATGTTGTGATAGTTACTGGCGGGGGAGCTTTGCTCGGTTGATAGCGTGATGCTGCCAAACAGGTTGCTGTAGCTGGGGTTTGATTCGAAAATGATGGGCGCACCGCTGGCTCGGCGATGAGCGCTGAACAGGTTCGGGCGGTACAGTTCTTCGAGCAACAAACGACGGTTGCTTTGGTTTTCCTGTTGCGACTCATCAAGATGTTCGACGATGGTGCGTGGCAGGTGATCATTGACCTGTGCCAGATAAAACAAAATGCCGGCGTAGCCGAGATAACTGTTTTGGATTTGATCGAACAGTGGTTTCAGGGAATGACGAATGGTTTCCTGCTGTAGCTTGCGTTGTTTATTGTTCAGGTCGCGTTGCCATTGCGGTAGCTCAAGCAGGCTGTCGTTGAGCAACTCTTCAAGTTCTTCAGCCTGTTTATGGAAGGTGTCACGTTGTTCGTCGGTTAACTTGGCGAAGCTGGTCTCATCGGCTATTTGATCGTCAACTAAGGGACTAAAGGTGATGGCCCCATCCTGACGATAAAGGGCAATTTTCATTGATGAGGCTTTCTTATCAACAATATCAATCGACTGGTCATAAATCTGATCAAATTGCTTTTGAAATGCGGCGTTTTTTCGCAGATACGCGGGGTGTTCAAAAACTGCCGGGAAGGTGGCTAGTACCTCTTCGATCAGCTTATCGATGTCCTTTAGAAACGCTGAACCCTGCTTGTGGGGTAGGGCAATAGCACGCGGTTCGCTGGGGTTATCAAAATTATTAACGTACAACCAGTCCTGAGGCGGGTCAGAAACGGCGGCTAGCGGTGCCAGATACTCCATGACGTAACGAACACGGCCAGTGCCACTCTCACCGGCGAGATAAAGGTTGTAACCCGGTTGCGGTGTTCGTATGCCCAATTCGAGTGCTTCCGTGGCACGGGGTTGACCAAGAATTTGATTATTAATGGGTGGGGAGCAGGCTTTATCAAGCTGCAGGTCGTTGGGGTGGATATGTCGAACCAGCTGATCAGCGTTTAGTTTCACCCTGGTTAGTGTCCCTTTTTGAGGTGGATACGTACTTTCTCTTTGGTTTCAGTAGAGCTCCGGGAGAAAGCGCTTAAAGTGAGTATAGTCATGACTGTTTGAGTAAAGCAACAGATGAAAATGACCGTGGACGTACGACTAGTTTAAACAAGAGAGTGGAAGCTTGAGCTGACTATGGCAAGCTGTTGCAGTGTCTAGATGCCAATGATTGACTGAGTTTTTTCCTCGAATATTCACATTAATTTATCTGATGATGATTAAGATCAATGACTACCTTCTGCTGGTTTGAAAAAGTAAGCGCTCCTTGCTTTCAGGTGTCTGATCCTATCGTTTGATAGGTGAAGGATAATCGGGAAATCGGTGTGGGAGCTTCTGAACAAGTCTGGTTAGAGTTTCAGCGAGAGAAAATCGTCTGATTTGAGGCGTGAATCGCAGGTAATAGCGCGCTATTGGCTAGATTCACAACGAAAAAGCAGGCGATTTTAGCCGCTGAAAGATAATTCATGATTTGTTTTGAGGTTCCTTGAATCCGATACGTGCCCAACGCTGTGATGGTGATTGTTCAAATGTTACGTGCCACTGGTAATAAACCGGGAAGGTGTTTGAACAAAAAGACCCTAAGTCAGAAGACCGGCCTGTTAGCTAATAGAGACGTTTGGACAGACGCGCTCTCACTTTTCCGGAGTGGGGAATACAATGGGAAAGCTAGCCGATTCACACCAGAACAAGTTACAGCAAAACACGTTACATCAAAAAGACGTCTTCTTTAGTGACGATGAACGTCAGGGATTATACAAAACCGTATTTAACCGCCGTGACGTTCGTGGTCAATTCAAGCCCGATGCAATTCCAGACGATGTTTTGAGTCGCATACTTTATGCCGCACACCACGCGCCCTCGGTGGGTTTTATGCAGCCCTGGAACTTTGTGGTGGTTCGCTCAAATGAGGTTAAACAGCGCGTTCATAACGCCTTTGTTGAAGCCAACGATGTTGCGGCCACTATGTTTGATGAGCAGGATGAAGAGAAGGGTGAAACCTATCGCTCGCTCAAGCTGGAAGGCATTCTCGAGTCGCCGATTAATATTTGTATCACTTGCGATCGCTCGCGTACCGGCCCTGTCGTGGTTGGTCGAACCGCAATCAAAACCATGGACCTCTACAGTAGTGTTTGCGCGGTAGAGAATCTCTGGCTCGCTGCAAGGGCCGAAGGGGTGGGGGTCGGTTGGGTCAGTATTATCAAACAAAAGGCGCTGCAAGAGGCCTTGGGCATGCCCTCAAAAATAATACCCATTGCTTATTTGTGTCTGGGGTACGTCTCTCATTTTTATGAAAAACCGGAGCTGGAAACGGCTGGCTGGTTGGATCGAGCTTCGCTGGATGAGTTGCTCTATTTTGACCAGTGGGGTGACACAAAAACCGAAGCTGAGGATTCGCTAGTCTCACAGATTGTTGAGGATCAGGCTTTTCCGCAACAATGGTAATAGTTGCAGTTTAAGGACTGGGGCTCTTGTCGGGGAGTAATTTCTCTACGAGAGCCTTTCGTTGCCTGCTGTGAAGCCCGGCAAATTAGTTATAGTGACTTGATACATATCAACGACAGTATTTTGAACCGTTGTCACCATAAGCGATCTTCAATAATTCTCAGGTTAACAATAGCCATGGCTGTCTCAACTCCACATCGATTTGCTCTGTTAATTCCCAAAACATTAGCGGCTTTGCCGGCTATTCAGCGACTGCCCTGGCCGGGGCCGTTTAAGTATTTGCCCAGGTTGGTGCAACTGAAAGCGGCAGAAAAGGCCTGTAATCGTCTGCTGCAGGAACAGTTAGAGTACGGTGATCTGGATTTTCTTGAGGGTGTTACCCTGCGTCTGCAAATCAAGGATATGGGCTTTGACTGGGCGATCACTAAAATTGCCAATCAACTGAGCTTTTCAAAAGGCTGTGACGGTGCGGAAACGACCTTTGCCGGTAACAGTAAGGATTTGTTGTTGATGGCCAGCCGACGTGAAGATCCGGATACGTTGTTTTTTCAACGCCGTTTATCCATTGAGGGTGATACGGAGTTGGGGCTAGAGGTTAAAAATCTGATCGACAGTGTTGATATGGATGAGATGCCCACTTTTATCAACCATGCTTTATATTTGAGTGCGGATTTTGTCGAGGCATTACCGGCCTGATTTTAATGAGCCAAAGCCGGGAACCCCCAGCTTTGGCTAAGCTTGAATTGTCGTGTTGGCAGGCTGTTAATGCTGCTCACTGGTAGCAATGTAATCCATTCCCGACTGGCCACGCCAGTAACCATCGCAAGCAGGTGCGCTTAGATATTGTTGTATATCGGTATCTTGCGACTCACGCTTAATAACTTCGTTATATCGTTTGATAATCTCGCCCGTGTGCTGCGGCTGTGGGCTGATACGCATCAGGTCGACACCGAGTTCCTGCATTTGATGCCAATGTGGCAAGAGGTGCTGGATGCGGCCAGACTGGGTTTGAATACCATTGATGTTAAAAAAGGCTTCACCTTCCTGGCTGTCCATTGGCAAACCTTCGGGATAATCCTGACACACAAACTGGCAGTTATCTTTGGATATATTGCGATATCGCGTAGTAAAACAACGCGCCGAATACGCTAACGGCATCCGGCCATAGGAGAACACTTCAGTTTCAATCTGGTCGCGGAAACCTAACGATTCGGCATCGCTCAGAATGTCGGCCAGTGTCTCAGCATTTAATTCAACCGGCATAACCCAGCGAGTAAGGCCTTGATTATGTAGTTGTTTAAGCGTGTAGGCGTTATAAATATTCAGGCTTGGGCCTGCAACAAATGGCAGTTTTTGGTCGGCCATTAATTGCACGGCGCCCATCTCGTTCGCTTCCACCAATAATTCACCGTTGTTACACAGTTGCCTGACGCTGCTCAGGTCTGAACCGGCTTCAATCAGCGCCAGTGTTGATAACACAATCTGTTTGCCGGATTTAGCCAGCTCTTTCGCCAGCTCAATCCATTCCGCCGGTTTAAGGCTGCGCCTTTTGGCGCAAACGGTTTCGCCCAGATAAATGACATCAACCGCGCTGTCGATGTGCTGCTGATAAAAATCTTCAATGGTTTGGCGTGACCATAAATAAAGGATCGGGCCTAAGGATAAACGCATACAGACTCCAGATAATTGCTTATTTATTGCCAAGGGCGGTTATAAGCGCCCAATGTGGTTTGTGTGCCTTCAGAGACACTGGCTAAATCCTGCATCCATTGCGATTTGGCGGAGAAGGCTTGCGGATTGTTCAAACAGCTATCAATGGCCTCACGCCAGACTTTGACTACCTTGCTGACATAGGCGGTGCTGCGTTGGCGGCCTTCAATCTTGATCGCCTTGATACCGGCCTGTTGTAGCTGCGGCAGTAACTCAAGGGTATTGAGGCTGGTTGGTTCTTCCAGCGCGTGATACGTACTTCCCTCGACCGTAAAACGGCCTTTGCAGACCACCGGATAACCGGCTTTTTCGTCGGCATTAAAACGATCAATCAGCACATTATTGAGGCGGGTTTCCATGCCCGTTGGTGTTTCTACCCAACGTACCGCTTTGGCCGGGCTACAGGCGCCACAGGTGTTGGGCGATTCGCCGGTCGCGTAGGACGACAGCAGACAGCGGCCTTCAACCATCACACACAGACTGCCAAAACCAAATACCTCCAGCTCGACGGGACTGTTGTCGGCCAGTTGTTTCACCTGCGCCATGGACAATACGCGGGGGATTACCGCCCGTTGAATATCAAACTGTTCCTTATAAAAGCGCAGGGCTTCAACGTTAGTGGCGGAACCCTGTACGGACAGGTGACGATCCAGCTGCGGGTGCTTTTCCGTGGCATAGGCCAGCACACCGGTATCAGCAACGATCAGTGCATCAATGCCAATGTCGGCCGCGACATCCACGGCTTTTTGCCAGCGTTTCCAGCCAGCAGGCTGCGGATAGGTGTTAATGGCAACGTAAACCTTAGCGCCGCGATCATGGGCGTATTTAACGGCTTTTTGCGCCGTACCATCATTGAAATTCAAGCCAGCAAAGTGGCGAGCATTGGTATCATCTTTAAAGCCGATATAAACAGCATCTGCACCGTTATCCACGGCTGCCTTTAACATCGGATAATTTCCTGCGGGACACACCAGTTTCATTAAACTCACCCACCTTTGCGATTAAAAATCAGAGTAGGGGTTTTGCCCTAACTCAAATCGAATCTCGCGATTCTATGCCTTCCATGGTGTTTTCATATGAGTGAAATCAAGTAATTAAAAAAATCGGTGGTATGTCGCTTTGAGCTTTGTTGATGGGTTATCGGGAATAAATCGGGGGAGGGGAGTTTTGGTTGTGGCGCTATAAACGTAAGGTAGAGCCCAGGTTTTAGGAGCTATTTGTTGAATTTAAAGTGATTTTACCTGTATTGGGAATAACGCTTAGGGTGTGGGGCCAGTGAAGCAACGCGGAGCGCAGTCCCGCACGACCCACTTGTTATGTGATGCCACGTTTACTTCCTAGATTTAGCAGCAGCTTGGCGGATAGCTTTACGTTCTAGTTTATTTGGCACGTTTTCTCTTTGTGACAACACTTGCTTAAGATCACTGTATGCACGTTGCCACTCAGGTGTATTTTTGAACTCGATTGCTCCAGTGTTTTGTTTTTCTACCTGATCAGAAAGGTAGAATGACTCTTCACATTTTAGAAGTGCCTTACGTCGATTCATGAGAGAGCCTGTATGCATGGCTTCCAGCTCCTCTAGAGATTTAGGTTTAACGGTACTCGACATCAGATTACATGCTCTTTGCCACATTGAATGTCGGTTTGATTTTACTGCCTAATGTGGATTTCAGCTTTAAAAGTTTTTCAATGTGCCATGCTTTAACAGATTCTAGTTCGGAGTCAGAGTCTTCAATTGAGCCATCAGTATATAGCGCTAACCGTGATGCTATTCCGTTATCAAGACGCTCCCAGCTAATTTCTTCCCCCAACGAACTTTCTATTTCTTCTTTATCCTTTTCCAATTCATCGAAAATAAACTTGTTCTTTTCTCGATCACTGAGCCCTATATATAGTTCAGCTCTAGCTTTTCCTTCTTGAGAAAAATTAGCCCCATAAGTTATTCCGCTAGAACCAGATGAGAACGAATACCAATTTTGAGGCTGGCCCGCCTTTGCAGATGTGAACTTGTGATTATTTCTTAAATCGTCAATCAAAGATTGAAAGTAATTTCTATATTTTTCACCTTTGGTTGAAACAGAACCTCGCGGGGTTTGACGATTTTTTTGCTTTTGCCATTCATTAGGTGAGGCAACCAATTTAAAATTGAATGCTGGCTTAGAATCATCAATTTGAATAACTTCTACAACGACACCAAAGAATGATGTCTCAGTATCTGTTCTTTGATTGAGCCAATCTAACGCCTGTCTATGCTCTTCACGAATTGCTTCTGAAACCCAGATAACAATAGAAGCATTAAATCCTGCCGCATAAGTTAGTAATTTACCTAGGTGATCGTGATCTGTTTGAGTAAGTTGATTTTCAATAATTACGGATTTCGAGGAGCCTAGATCTTTAGCAAGAATATCAAGGGAAAAATCACCTACACTCGCTTCTTGCTCGGTTAGCTCTAAATCCATTCCCAAGGCTTTACCAAGTTCTCCAATGTTCTCTGCAAGCCAAGGAGTAAAATTGGATGCTTCGTGTGGCCATATCTCTCTCAATGAGACCTTATTTAATTCTCCGAACAATGTGTTTACTCCTTGAGCATGTAACGTCGCAAACACCGGAGAGCGCAGTGAATCCGGTGCTTTGCCTTGTTAGGAGCTGCGGGCTCTGACGTTAATTCTTTGTCAGGCATTGACAGCCCTAGCGGTTGATAAAAATGTAAATTGAATAGCACTGGAATAGCCTTACTACACATTAGGTAACTATTTATGGCTGAAGTGTCCATTTCAATGGTTTCCGTAGAGTGCGCCACAAGTTTATTAGCAGCTGTGATTACTTGAACAAATGCTTTCTCAGCCTGTGCCTTATCGCCAGTACATGGCTCTAATGCTTGATCTTTGGCTACCTTAGGCAAACCAAAGCTTTGTATATTTATATCTGTTTTTCTAGCCTTTGCTTCCCCGAGGCCGGAGCCGGAGTCAACTTTTAGCCCCAAGAACTCCAGAAGCACTCTGGAATGGATTATGCCCATTTCAATAGATGGATTTGTAAGAGCCGAAGATTTTCCCTGAATCTTTGTCTTCCCATCTACCGAACATTCAAACTTACCACCATCTGGATATTTCTCAGCAAAAGACAAAAATAGACTGAATGTGCTTAGTGCGTACAATCGGTACGGCAGGACATTCTTTAGATAGTGCTCAAGGGTAGAATCCATTTTGCTCCTAACGCCTTTAACAACGGAAAATTACGGAGCCGAAGGCGCAGTAAGTTTTCCGATTGCTTAAACTTGTTAAATTACACTCAAAGTTTCTCTTCTAATTAATACTTTCCGCAACTGAGTCAAAATACAGGCTGTCAGTCTTCGGGCAGCTGACTTAGCAACTTATCTGCCTTTGCCCATATAGCAAGAATCTCTCTTACCTTGCTTTCTTTTTCTCCCTCATTAAGTAAATGCTTTGTATCTGCTAAGCTCTCACAAAGCTTATTGGCCTTTCCATTCAGGTGGGAAATTTTTAGTATTAACTCATCATAATTCACAGTTTCTCTCCATAGTTCATGCTGCAATCAAATTGAGATAATTAATCCTGATGACTGCTCAGAGATTTAAATATTTTCGGTCATGTTGCGCGACTATTCTCCTGATAAATTTAACAGCTTTAAATAAAAGGTGACGTTTAACGCAAAAGTTTAAATAACACTAAAGTATTAAATACGGTGGCGCCCAACGCCGTACTTTGCGACAAATTTTCCGCCCAGCGGAAAATTTGTCCGACAACAGCGCCTTGTTAGGGGTTGTTTCATGCGCCAGTTTTGGTTGCCGATTGTAGAGCAGACGCCACAATTGTCGAAACTTGTTCGCGAAACTCTCGAAGCTCAGACGCCACCGACTTGAACGTGCTCTCAAGTACTGTGAGGCTGCGGAGGTCAAGGCGATGGTCTTGGAGAAGCTTTACGTGCTTTGGATCGTATTCGGCTGAGACAACAACCCCTTTATTGTAGGTGGTTTGCCCTTTCACAAGAGCGAGCGAGTTAAAGTGCGAAGGCCCAAGCGTTACTGTTCTCTCGCCTTTTTCCACGAGTACTGAAACCGGTTCGTGAACGATCTTGTTTCTTTTTTTGTTGAGCTTCTGAACCTTTTTGAACAGTGTCTTCCACCTTTTTTGTTCCTCGCTGCCATCAGCGAAGACTAGCGAGAAACAAGAGTTTAGAAGTGCAAGTTTGGCATCTACGCTATGGATATTGTTAAATGTCGCCGACACTAAGTGTGTATTTGCGCCTTTCAGGAGCATGGCATATAGCAAATACAACTCAGACTCGATCCAAAGCCACGCTTGAATCGTTTTCGCAAGCTGCAGGTGAAAACAATCCTCATCGACCATTATTGCTACCCCCTAACGCCCAATTCAGCGGTTAATCCGCTGCCTTTGCTTATTATGTGTGATGATAATCTTAACGAGATATTACAAGCATATATTTATCTTCAAGTTCTTTTTCTGCCCATGCCATGATGCTTTTGCTATCTAATCCGCCAATTGATCTAAGCCCAGAAGGCATGCCTGATGTGGCGGGGGTTACTTCGACAGACATCCCTTCCTTGTACGCTGGATGTTCTTGCATTTTTTCATGTAGAAGCTTTGCATATTGATGTTCATTTACTTCGATCATTACGACACTCCTTGTACGTAACAGCTCAGTAAACGACACATCTCGAAAAATACTCCGTATAGGTGCGTAAAGCGACAACCTTGTCGTATAGGCCCTGGAGTTGCGCGAAATTACGACAATAAAGAAAGTGTATTGATTTATTTGTCACTTGAAATCCTTTTTCTAACCCTATTAATTTTAATGAATTTAAAATTCTTTTTGGCGTGCATTTTTCTTTCGCCCCCTGCTTGTTGCGAAGGTCTCCTATACAGAGTGCTGAATTTGGACCCAACAGGAAAGAGCAACAGGATGGTTTTTTGCGCTGACTGTGAAGTAGAACACCGCTACATGACTGGTGTCATACAGGTAAATACAGAAAGTTGTATGCTAAAAAGAATGACTGATTTCAA
>Ga0209395_1001474_pt1 | contig 32846 bp, 29 predicted proteins | sample GOMGulsemesocosm_3_FD_184635 | JGI IMG/M metagenome (GOLD analysis project Ga0209395, IMG submission 184635) | Methane-oxidizing microbial communities from mesocosms in the Gulf of Mexico - GOM9D Gulf of Mexico (SPAdes) (version 2) | ecosystem: Environmental > Aquatic > Marine > Cold seeps... | reverse complement strand
CCCGTGGCATGGCAATCCAGCGTTATAAAGGATTGGGTGAGATGAACCCTGAGCAATTGTGGGAAACGACAATGGACCCTGAAGCTCGCCGTATGCTGCAAGTGACCATTGATGATGCGATTGCTGCGGATCAAATGTTTACCACCCTAATGGGTGATGAAGTTGAGCCTAGACGTAACTTTATCCAAGATAATGCGTTATCGGTTGCTAACTTAGACGTTTAATTTAGCCGCTTGTAATGAAATAAAAAAAGCAGCCGATAGGCTGCTTTTTTTTGCCTATTAAGGGGCCTTTCCATAGGCATGGTATTCAATACTTGCTTTAACCTTGATTAAGGTTTCTTCTAAAGAAGCGAACGGTATTGACGCTAAAGCCAGCCGAATCGCATGGGGAATATGGCCTGTTGTTACGTAAGGTTCTGCACCAGAAATAGAAATATTTTGTTCTAATAAACTGACAATGAGTTGGTCTGTTCTTACCTCCTCAGGCAAAGGTAACCATAAAAAGTATGCGTTATCATGACTTGAATAGTCCATATCATAAAATACTTTTCTAGCAAGCTTCTGTCTCGCCATGGCATCCTGACGTTTTTCTCTTTCCAGCATGCTTATGCTTCCATCTTCAATCCACTGGCATGTCAAAGCGGTTAACAGGGCGGCAGTATTCCAGGTGGTCGCCCTAATGGTTCTTTGTAAAAGAGGCACCCATTTTAAGGGTGACAAGATCAGGCCTACCCTTAAACCTGTCGCAATACTTTTCGAAAAACCTGAAACATAAAGCGTAATATCTGGGGCTAACGTCGCTATAGCAGGTGGTGGGTTTTCGACCAGAAAACTATAAGCGGCATCTTCTAATATGATGAGTTCATGCTTCCTTGCAATGGCGATGAGCTTCTCTCTTTGTTCTAGACTCATAACCCAGCCTAATGGATTGTGCAGTGTCGGCATGCAATAGACAGCTCGTACGTGACGGTCATGGCACATTTGTTCTAATGCTTTTAGGTCTGTGCCTTCTTTAGTATAAGGAATGGCAATCAGTTCTAGACCTTGAACCTCAGCTAATACTTTAAAGCCCGGGTAAGTTAAAGCATCTACGGCAACAATATCACCGGCTTTTAACAATGACATCACACTCACGGCGAGTCCTTGTTGAGCGCCACTAACAATCAAAATTTGCTCAGCGTCAGCGGATAAGCCCTTCTCAATTAAGTAATCTTTAATGATCTCTTTTTCATGTTTGCGTCCTGCATGGGGCTGATAGTCTAATAGTGACTCTATGTCCCCCGAGTGACTTAATTTTCTTAACGCATCACGTAGCATTTTGCTTTGTTTGTTTAATAATGGTGAGTTGAAGTTAAGATCCTGCATGCCTTCTAACGTTGAGGTTTGATCAATGCCATGACCAAGGGGAACTCGCGTCTCTTTAACAAAGGTGCCTCTTCCTATTTCGCTACTGATTAATCCCATTTTTTCTAACTCGGCATATACCCTAGAGGCAGTGACAAGAGCAATGCCTTCTTGTGATGCTAACTGTCTATGGGTGATTAGCTTATGACCTGGCAGGTACTTTCCCGTACGAATCTCTTCAGCAAGCCTATCAAGTATGTTTTTATATCGGGAAGTGTTCATTGAATTGTATCCATGACAATTATTTTATTGTCATGATCATAGATATTAGTATGAATACCAACAAGCAAAACTATTTTGGAAAACAGACTATGCATATTTCAATTCTTACCTTCGATGGCTTTAATGAACTCGATTCCTTTATCGCCTATGGCATTTTAAATCGAATCAAAAAAGCTGATTGGCGAGTCTCGATAGCCAGCCCAAGCCCGCAGGTTAGATCGATGAACGGCTTAGTGATTGAAAGGCAAATCGATTTATCTCAGGCCTGTGAAGCCGATGTTGTATTAGTGGGCAGTGGCATGAAAACGCGTGATGTCGCCGCAGATGACGACATCATGTCTCAGCTCACGTTAGACCCTAGTCGTCAGTTGATAGGCGCCCAATGTTCTGGGGCATTGATTCTAGCCAAGTTGGGCCTACTTAATGAGATACCTGCCTGTACCGATTTAACGACTAAACCTTGGGTACAAGAGGCTGGTGTTAAAGTGCTAAATCAAGCATTTTACGCAAACAAAAACTTAGCAACAGCGGGAGGTTGCTTGGCATCTCAATATCTTGCTGCTTGGGTCATTGCACGTTTAGAAGGGGTCGAAGCGATGAAAAATGCGATAGATTATGTTGCCCCTGTTGGTGAGAAAGAAAACTATGTCGCACAGACTATGGCGCAAATTATGCCGTACCTCGGTGATTAGAGGGATAGAGGGACAGTGTGATATACCGCCCTCTTTTGTAACCGAAATAATAAAGTGAGACTAACTGTACTGGTATAAGGTTGCTAAAGTGAAAGCAGCAAGATCGGTATACACTTTAAAGTGGCACTCAATCTCTTTATATTGAGTGTCTCTGCCCTTTCCTGTTAATACCAGCGCGGCTTGGCACCCTCTAGCATTGCCTGCTTCTAGATCTCGCTTTGAATCTCCCACCATAATTGCAGGTGTGGTTTCAAAGCTAATTCCAAGTTCGGCTTCGATTGATTCAATCATGCCTGTTTTTGGTTTTCTGCAATTGCACTTGTCATCAGGGCCGTGAGGGCAATATTGTATCCCTGAGATGACGCCACCCTCAGCTTCGACTAATTGAGTCATCTTATCGTGCATAGCATCCAGAGTGGCAATATCATAATAACCACGGGCAATTCCGGATTGATTCGTCACTATATAAACTTGAAAGCCCGCTTTTGATAAGGCTGCAATGGATTTAATACTGCCTGCGATAGGGATCCATTCATCTAGAGATTTCACATATTGATCTGAGTCTTGGTTAATTACACCGTCTCGATCGAGCAAAATGATGGGTTTAATTTGAGTCATGCTTCTATCCAGGCTATTGAGTTGGGATATTATAAGTTTTTTGAAACTAGGTTAATAACCTTTGTTTTAGGTTTAATCTGTTTACTGATAGTTATATTTATTGGAAGTGTCAATGAATACGATATAAGGCTCTTTGATTATTCTGTGATACGGAACAGCAAGCTTATAAACTTCACATATTTTGCTGAAGCCTTTCCTCTTATAAACACAAGCAGAAGTATTGAGAATCTTTTACAATGATCGAAAATATTATTAACCGAATTATTACCTCTATACATTATGGGTAATGTCAGCTTTTCAAAATTGGACTTTATGAATAATCAGCTTGGCTTAATTTTTATAACCCTATTGCGTCTGTTAGGGTGTTTACCCTTTTCTATGGTGCGTTCACTTGGTGCTTTTTTTGGACGGACTATTGTTAAACGAAACCGCCGAACCGTAAAGGCTATCGATATCAATTTAAAGCTTTGTTTACCTGATAAAACGGATGCTGAACGGTTAATTATTCGCAATAAAAGGTTAGAACATATGGGCCAAACAGCACTCGAAATGAGTCATGTTTGGACTAAATCGAAAGCACAATTAATAACACTTTTGAATCAAGGTAATATAGATAACACAGCTTTTGAAGCGGCAGTGAAAGCAGAAAACGGTGTTTTGATATTAGCACCACATTTAGGGCATTGGGAGATGATGAATTATTATTTATCCCAATTTAGACCATTAACGGTTATGTACCGACCTATTAAAAACTCAGAAAAACTAGACAGTTTTATTCGTAAAGCACGAGAAAGTGCTGGCTCTGAATTGGCACCGACCAACCGAAAAGGTGTGATGCAGTTAATGAAGGCCCTTAAAAAAAGCGGCCTTGTGGGTATTTTGCCTGATCAATGCCCACAAGCTGGTGGTGGTGTTTATGTGCCCTTTTATAAGCAACAGGCCTACAGTATGACATTAGCTTCACAGCTAGCGAATAAAACCAGTGCTAAGGTATTTATCGGAGCTGCTCTAAGGGTCAAGGGTGGTTATGAAGTGATAATGGAGCCCGTGGACGAGGCTTTCTATTCTGATGTGATAGAAGAATCTGTGGCGTCAATGAACCTATCGATCGAAAAAATAGTCGACCGATATCCTGATCAATATCAGTGGGAATATAAACGTTTTAAGAAACAGCCCGATGGAAAGTCTCTTTACCCAAGAGGTTAATAACATTTGCTAGGGTGATAAATTTAAACAAAAAAGGCGCATCACAGATGCGCCTTTTTTGTGATTTTATTTTACCCTAATCATCTCTTAAGTCTGCAAACTGAGCTCGCCCGCAAGCCGCGATTAAGTCAGTTGGCTTAAGGCCAATATCCAAGCCACGCTTGCCGCCACTAACGTAAATACTCACTAACGCTTGAGCTGTTATATCAACTGCTGTTATCAGGGCTTTTTTTTGTGCTATGGGACTAATGCCCCCAACTAGATAACCACTACTTTTTTGAGCGGTATTAAGCTCAGCCATAGCCAGTTTTTTCACCCCGAAATGGGCCGCTGCTTTTTTTAGACTAAGGGTATGCGTGACAGGAATAATAGCCACAAAAAGGCTTTTACCATCACTGACCATCAGGGTTTTAAAAACACTGGCGGGATCAAGTTTTAATTTACTTGCCGCCTCTAAACCAAACTGAGTGCACTGGGCCTCATGTTCATATTCATGCAGGGTGTAAGAGATTCTCTTTTTCTTTAATAAATTACAAGCGGGAGTCATTTATCACCTCTACCTTTGCCAAAACATGGGGGTAAATAGAACCAGCAGAGTGAATACTTCTAAACGCCCAAGTAGCATTGAGAAGCATAACATCCATTTTGCAGGATCACTGATAGAGCTGAAATTTGCCGCGACTTCCCCTAAACCAGGACCTAGGTTATTAAGGGTTGCTGCTACTGCGGACCAGGCTGTGAGTTGATCTAAGCCTGTCGACATTAGCCCTATCATAAGCACAACATAAACCAGTAAATAAGCTGAGAAGAAGCCCCATACTGCTGAAATAACCCTTTCATGGATTGCCTTGCCCCCAAGCTTAACGGGAATGATGGCATTAGGGTGTATTAAACGTTGGATCTCACGAAACCCTTGTTTCAGAATGAGTAGGATTCGAATCACCTTCATACCACCACCGGTTGAGCTTGCACAGCCACCGGCAAAAGAGGTGACTATTAATAAGAAGGGTAAGGTATTAGGCCAACTCGAAAAGTCCTGAGTACCAAAGCCTGTTGTGGTGGCGATGGAAACACTTTCAAACATGGCGTACCTAAATGAGGTGGACCACTCATAGCTGGAGGTCATGGCCAGTACGAGTGTGGTAATCGTAATGGTGCAAAGTAAGATAAAGCCAAAAAACTTCACTTCTGAGTCATTAAAATAATGCAGGATAGAGCGATTGCGCCAAGCATAAAAATGAAGGCCAAAATTGAGTGCTGAAATGATCATAAAGATCACAGTGATGGACTCTATGATAGGGCTATTATAATACCCTATGCTGGCATCATGGGTAGAGAAACCACCAATAGCGACGGTGGAGAAACTATGGCAAATAGCGTCGAACAAACTCATACCCGCGGCCCAAAAGCCCAGGGCACATACTAGGGTTAATGAAGCATATATGTACCAAAGTGCTTTTGCTGTTTCAGCGATTCTAGGTGTTAACTTAGAATCTTTAACGGGACCGGGTGTTTCTGCACGGTAAAGCTGCATGCCACCCACACCTAACATAGGCATGATAGCGACCGCTAATACAATGATACCCATACCACCTAACCACTGTAATTGTTGGCGGTAAAAAAGTAAGGCATGGGGCATTTCATCTATGCCAGTGAGTATGGTCGCCCCTGTTGTGGTTAGACCTGAGATAGATTCAAATAATGCATCTGTGAAAGACAAGGCTGGCGAGTCAATCAACATAAAGGGCACAGAACCAAATAAGCCAAGCACAGACCAGAATAAAACTGTGATGATAAAGCCATCTCGAATTCTAAGTTCTTTACGGTGCCCTCTAAACGGAAGCCACATACTGAAGCCGCCAATCAGGTTGATAAGCAAAGCATATAAAAAAGCATGGGTATCGCCATCTTGGTAGATAAGAGAAACGATTAAAGGGGGAATCAAGGTCAAGCTGAAGACCATAACCAAAATGCCAATGACGCGAAATATGACCTTGATGTGCATTTGCCTTCCTAATATAGACGCTTATTAATACTAAAAATCGATACTCTAAGTAATTGTTCTACTTAGCTAACGAGGTGATTTTTGATACTTCTATTAAAAGAAGGATAAGCCAACTTGAAATAATTGCTCGACTGCTGGTATTTGCTTTTTATTGGATACAAAAATGATGACATGGTCTTCTGCTTGTATCATTAACTCACCAGTCGCAATTAACACCTCTTCACCTCGTACCACAGCACCTATGGTGGCACCTTCAGGCAAATTGATTTTTGCTATAGTACGCCCGACCACCTTTGACGATTTAAAATCACCATGGGCAACGGCTTCTAATGCTTCTGCTGCGCCTTTTCTGAGTGAGTGAACATTTACCACATCGCCACGACGAATAAAGGATAACAAGGTACTGATGGTCATATGTTGAGGTGAAATAACAATATCAATCATGTCGTCTTGTACTATATCGACATAGGCTGGGTTATTAATAATGGTCATCACAGTACGAACCCCTAAGCGTTTAGCCAGCATAGAGGACATGATATTGGCTTCATCGTTATTGGTTAGCGCACAAAATACATCGGTCGATTCGATATTTTCTTCTAACAATAATTCCTGTTTAGAGGCATCACCATGCAATACTATGGTGTTGTTTAGGTTTTCAGAAAGAAAGCGGCATCGTGGTAATCCCCGCTCTATAATCTTAACCCTGTATTCATCTTCTAAACTTTGAGCTAAGCGTTCACCTATGTTACCGCCGCCGGCAATCATAATACGGCGATAAGGATTATCCAGGCGCCTTAATTCACTCATAACATCTAACACATCACGTTGAGCTGTCAAAAAGAAGACCTCATCATTGGCTCTGATATGAGTGCTGCCTGCCGGTTGAATCGATTGTCCATCACGATAAATTGCGGCAATACGAGTTTGAATCGATGGCATGTGTTCTTTCAGGAAGCTAATAGGCTGGTCGATTAAAGGCCCTCCTACTTCGGCACGGACCACAACAAGCTGAACTTTACCGTCTGCAAACTCCATTACTTGTAATGCGCCAGGGTATTGAATAAGGCGTTTGATATGACGTGTTACTTCTTTTTCTGGACTAATTCGCACATCAATAGGTAAACCATTGTAGCCATATATTTCGGGTCTACTGGCATAGGCGTTAGATCTTACACGGCCTATTTTCGTCGGTGTTTTAAAGAGGGTCTCAGCGATCTGACATGCAACCATATTGATTTCATCTTGGTTGGTTACTGCAATAAGCATATCCGCATCATCGCCCCCCGCGCGTTCAAGCACATCAGGGTGAGAGGCACTGCCCTCGACCGTTTGAATATCTAGTCTATCTTGTAATTCACGCAGACGTTTATCGTCTGTATCAACAACGGTAATGTCATTATCTTCATTCGCTAAGTTTTCTGCGAGTGTCGCACCAACTTGACCTGCACCTAATATGATGATTTTCATGAATTATCCTGAGCCCAGCCCACGTTACTTATAGATAACAATGGGGGTAAGGCTTGTGCCCTATTTTAAAAAGAAAAAGTCGTGTTAATTTTAAACAAGTCGAGCTAATTAATTAATGCTAATAACAAAATAAACTTAATTAAATTACTCTCAACTGCTAAATAGTCATTATCAATTGGCTTTTAATGAGGAAAAGTTTTGATTAGCCAAAGCTTAATTCGCTATAGGGTCTGAATGCGTAGTTATAGAGAATTTTTTGTTTATGATTGGAAACTGTTTGCTCTCTGCCTTGATAAGAACAGATGAGCAAACAGGCTTTATTTAATGCTTTAAAGTACTTTCTTCTCGATCAAACAGTAATAAAAACCATCATGACTATTTTTATTGGGTAGCAGCTGTATACCGTGACTTACCTTCTTGCCCCAACAAACATCTAACAAAATTTCTTGCGCATCAGGTGTTGCTTCGAGGAAGTCAGCCATCTGCTTTTCATTCTCTTCTGGCATCACAGAGCAGGTGGCATACAAGAGTTGACCTCCCGGTTTTAGCGTTAGCCAAATGTTGTTAATGAGTTGCTTTTGAATCTCAACAAGCTCATCAATATCAGCCGGTTTACGATTGATTTTGATATCAGGATTACGACGAATAACACCAGTGGCAGAACAAGGCACATCTAACAAGATTTTATCGAATGGTGTTTTGTCCCACCAAGCATCTAGATCGCCAGAATCAGCACAAATTAAGTGGGCATTAAACGAAAGTCGCTCTAAGTTTTCTTCAATCTTTTCAAGACGCCATGGCTCTAGCTCAATTGCTGTTAATTCAATATCGGCACTTTCTAATAAGTGACCTGTTTTTCCACCAGGTGCTGCGCAAGCATCTAATACTCGCTCTCCTTCTTTTGGTGCCAATATCATTGCACTTAGCTGGGCCGCTTCATCCTGAACACTCATATCGCCATCAAAAAATCCGGGTAGAGATTGAACTGATGTCGCTTGTTTTAAATAGATTGCTGACTCAGAAAACTGCCCTGCTTCTGACTCTATACCTAAATCGGCTAATTTTTGAATTTGTGTTTCACGTGAAACACGAGATAAATTTGTCCTTAAACACATAGGCGGACGTGCATTATTTGCTTCAATAATTTGATCTAGCTCGTTAGACCAATGCTTTTTAAAGCGTTTCAAAATCCATTTAGGATGTGAATGCGCAACAGATGGCATGTCGTTTAGGACGGCCTTAATATCGTCGGCTTCTCTTAAATAGCGTCTTAAAATGGCATTAACCAGTTTGCCCGCCCAAGGCTTACCAATTAATTTAGCACTCTCAACAGCTTCATTTACTGCCGCATGTTCAGGTGTATCCATGTAATCAATTTGATAAAGCGCGATTAAGATAGCGGCATAGATATCAAGGTCCTTTTCTTGGAAAGGCTTTTCTAGCATGTATAGGGCGAAGCTGTTTAGTTTTGGAAACTGCCTGCTTACACCAAAACATATCTCTTTAAGTTGAGGGATATGTTCTGCTTTTACTTCATTTTGTTTACGTGACAGTTGCGTACTTAAAGAACCTTTATTCAGTAGAATGCTTTCTAATATTCTAATGGCGACCAGTCTTACACTAGTTGTTTTTTCATTCATAATATTCACTTATGGCTTACTCGCATAAAAACGTGATTAAGCGCCAATTAATTTATTTAATTCAAATGCAGTTTTAAACTTACCGTTAAGAGCGTCCCTTATATCGAGCTTTTTGCCACCAGGGAATTGAACATTATGAAGTGCGATTGTGCCTTCAAGAGCCGCAACGATAACTTCATTTTTGTTGATTTCAATTACGGTACCAGGAGCCGCTGCATTCGTCTCTTGGCTATGCAAGCTAGCTTTATGTATCTTGATATTACCTTTTTCAGTTTCAAGGTAGCTTCCTGGCCAAGGTGAAAGGCCACGGATCTTTCTAGCCAACTCAGTGGCATTGATATTCCAGTCGATTAAACCTTCTTGTTTGGTTAACTTGCTCGCATAGTTCGCTAGGCTATCATCTTGTACTTCTGGCTGATGAGTGCCTTGCTTGATCTGGGCTAAGGTTTCGATAAGAAGAGAGCCGCCTAGCGGTGCTAATCTGTCATGTAAGTCTGCGGATGTATCTTGATCTAATATATCGCAATGCACTTTACTCAGCATATCTCCTGTATCTAATCCCACATCCATTTGCATTATCGTAATGCCGGTCTCCTTATCGCCTTCAATCAAGGCTCGATGAATAGGAGCCGCTCCTCGCCATCTTGGTAATAGAGAGGCATGGACATTGATACAACCTAGTTTAGGTATTTCTAATACCACTTTAGGCAAGATAAGGCCGTATGCTGCAACAACCATAATGTCGGCGTCTAAATCAGCAAGCGTTTGTTGGTCGCTTTCTAATTTAAAGTTCAATGGTTGGAATACAGGAATATTATGTTCTAACGCTAATTGTTTTACTGGGCTAGCGACTAGCTTTTGCCCTCTTCCTGCTGGTCGATCTGGTTGGCTATAAACAGCGACAACCTCATGGTTATGCTCAATGGCAGAATCAATTAATGCACTTAAACTTGCTGCTGCAAACTCAGGTGTTCCCGCAAAGACAATCTTTAATGGCGTGTTATTTAGAGGCATGTTTTCGCTCGTTCAATAAAAATCAGGCCGTAGCCTGATTTAAAAATGGGGGGATATGGCTTAGCGTCGAAGACGATAATGCTTAATCGCGCATACGCTTTTGGCTTTTAACTAATTTAGTTTTTATGCGGTTACGCTTTAATGGTGATAAATAATCGACCATTAGTTTTCCATCAAGGTGGTCAATTTCATGCTGTACACAAACAGCTAGAAGATCACTTACCTTTTTTTCAAATTCGTTTCCATGGCGATCTAGGGCAATCACTTTTACCCGCGCTGCGCGATAAATGTGTTCGTAGAAACCAGGTACAGATAAGCAGCCTTCTTGTTCTTCATTGGGGCTATCATCAAGTACTTCGAAGCGTGGGTTAATGAAAACCATAGGGTCGCTTTTGTCTTCAGAAAAATCCATCACGACAAGACGTTGATGAAAATCCACTTGAGTCGAAGCCAAACCTAAACCGTTTTGATCGTACATGGTTTCCAGCATGTCATCTATCATGCGTTGTAGATCATCATTAAACTCTGTCACTGGCTTGGCTATAGTTCGTAGACGTGGATCAGGATATTCAAGAACAGGTAGAACAGCCATTATTAATTACCGTATATAAATAAGTTAATTTTCTATTCCTGCTACATTTTAGTAATGCATAAAATATAGTTTCAAATAAGTCGGAATAAGGTTGAAATGTATTGTCAATATTGTACCGCATGTTGATTAATAGAGCAGTGCTTTGCTCCTCATATATAATAAAAAGTGATCATTAAAACCATTATACCTTTACCTTTTAAAGGATATATAGCTGCAAGGAATGCGCTTAATGGAAAATCAGCAGAGTCAAAATCTAGATCAGAGCTTGTCATTGTCAAAGCAAGATTGGTTAACCTTAAGTTTTATTAAGGGAGTGGGACCAGCGAGACTCGATAGGTTGTTGATCTATTTACAAGCCCTTGAACAAGACCTCTCTCAACCCTCTCACTCTCTTAGGGAGAGTATTAGTTATGAGTTACTGACTCAGTTAAAGTGGCCTAAGGAAACGGCTAATGAGGCAATGGCGTATTTAGGGCGAGGTTTTATCTCTCATGAGGTATCTAAAAAACTCATGCTAACCCTATCTTGGCTAGATGAAAGTCCGCTGCATCATCTTATTATAAAATTTGAATCGGCTTACCCGGCTGAGCTAGCTCAAATTAGCGTCGCGCCATTACTCTTATATGTTATCGGTCAGCTAGAAAGTTTACATCAACCGAAACTTGCTATGGTGGGTGCGAGAAAAGCCACACCTTATGGTATCAATACAGCATTTGCTTTTGCCCAACAATTAGCAGAATACAAGATGTGCTTAGTGAGTGGTGGTGCGATTGGTATAGACACAGCAGCACATAAAGGTGCTTTAGATAAAAGTGGAAGAACCATTGCTGTGATGGGGACTGGTTTATTAAACCTTTATCCCAAAATTAATAAACCCTTATTCAATGCCATTATTGATAATCAAGGTTGTCTTATCAGTGAGTACCCTTTACAGACACATGTTCAAGCGAGACTCTTCCCTGCGAGAAACCGCATTATTAGTGGATTAAGTTTAGGCGTGATAGTAGTCGAAGCGGGTTTTAAGAGTGGCTCTTTGATCAGTGCCAATTATGCACTTCAGCATAACAGAGAGGTGTTTGCTGTCCCTGGTAGAATCTGCGATAAAGCCTCAGTAGCCTGTTTGGATTTGATAAAACAAGGGGCTAAATTAATTACGCATGTTGATGATATTTTAACTGAATTTCCGAGTTTAAACCTTCTGGCTCAAAAGGCGTCTACAGGTGATGATCGAATTTCTATCAACGCCAATAATCTGTACCCAGTACAAAATCACGTGAGACAAGTCGGTGTTTCACGTGAAACAGAGGAAATAGTAAAGCTAATCCCCTACCCTTTTGATACAGAAAAACTAACCGGAAATGAGCTAGACGTTTTAGATTATATAGACAAAAAACTAACGGATGTTAGTCAAAAAAATGAATTTGAATTAGATCAACTAGTAGGAGAACTCAGTTTGGATATCACTGAGATTATGCAAGCATGTATGCAGTTAGAGTTAGAAGAACTACTCGTGCCATTAATGACAGGTTATGCAAGGCGCTTAAGCACAAGGTTAGAATCTTAAGAAACCTTGTTGATAATTTGAAATGAAACTAGCAAATCTAAAAATAAGGTCTGCTAGTTTTATCTAGTTACTCTCCGCCGAAAATTTCATGTTTCAGTTGTTTGATATCTCGACGTTCTTTTTTGTTTGGCCTATGGTCAGCCATAATGCGCCCCCCTAACGATTTATGCTCAAGCGCGCGACGTTCTCGCTTTTCAATAGATTCAGGCGTTTCTTGGTAAAGTAATTGTGCTTCAGGTGCACCACGTCTTTGCCCGCTAATCGCCATTATGATCAAGGTCTTCTCTTCCCAACCAAGACGTAATGTAATGCTGGCTCCAACTTCGACATTACGACTGGATTTGCCTTTACTGCCATTGTAAGAAACCTTGCCACCATCGATCGCATCCTTACAAATAGAGCGGGTTTTATAAAAACGTGCTGCCCAAAGCCATTTATCTAATCTAACTGCTTGTGATTTTGGTTGTTTTTCTGGTTTACTCATACAATGGTTATTCACTCTAATAGGGTTGATATCAGCAATGTCGTATTTGCTGTCAGATGTCTAAAATAGACCACATAATCTAATTTAAGCCCAGCGTAATATTAAAGCTTTGTTTTTAATAAAAACGCATTTGATGTGAAAGATATTTGAGGCCTTTATGCAGGATGTAATTTGCCACCCGTTTTATCTAGCGTTACAAGAAATTATACATGAAGCAGCGGATGCCATTATGGAAATCTATCAAGGCTCTGATTTTGCTATTGAGCAGAAGGCAGATGATAGTCCTGTAACCGCTGCTGATATGGCCGCCCATAATATAATTGTGGCAGGCCTGAATAAACTCACACCAGATATTCCTGTGTTATCAGAAGAAAATGTCATCCCTTATGAAGAGCGTAAAAAATGGCCCATGTTATGGGTTGTGGATCCGCTTGATGGCACCAAGGAGTTTATTAAACGTAATGGTGAATTCAGCATTAACATTGCCTTGGTAGAAAACCATAAAAGCATTTTAGGCATGGTTTATTTACCGGTTACTCAAGAAGGCTATTTTGGTGTCACGGGTGATTGGCAAGATATGGAAAAAGTGGCAGTTAAGTGGACTCAAGATGAGACTCAGATATTAGAAGTAAGAGTCCCTAAATCCCCGTTAATTGCCATGACGAGTCGAAGTCATGGTCCTAATCTTCCTGATTCGTTAAAAGACATTCTGTTTGAAAATTATGAGCACATAGAAGAAATTGCAAAAGGCAGCTCGATTAAAGCCTGTCGTATCGCAGAAGGAGAAGCTGACTTACACCTGCGCAGAGGGCCCACATGTGAATGGGATACTGCCGCTTCTCAAGCAGTCGTTGAAGCCGCTGGCGGTGTTCTGATGAGCTTTAACGGTGAGCCATTTAGATACAATGCCAGAGAGTCTTTGTTGAATGGCCACTTCCTTGTCACGGGTTCAGAGCTGATGCCGATTATCTTAAACTGGTATTTACAACAGCAACTGACAGAAGACTAGATAGACTGGAAAGAGACAAGCGCGTCTCAGCAACTTGATTAAATACTGAGACGCGAGTTGCACAATAGTCATTCATTAGGCAGATATACGACTAAACCCTGCCGCCTCAGTGTGTGGTTTATAGGTCTAAATGTTAAGGCTAGGATAGAAGCGAAATCGTCAGCCGATTAATGCGATGCTCAAGGCACTCCCTCTATCCTAATGAATACACGCAATAACAAAATGATCTTGTGTAATCGTTTAACCATTTTACTAGTTAGTAACTAATTACTTTTATTGAAAACCAGTGCCATAGACTATTTTGAGAATTTTACCGCATTTGGATTTAATAAATCGGTAATGCTTCCTACGCCTAACTCTGCCGCCAATCCAACAGATTCATGTAAGCTAGGATGAGCGTGAATAGTCAAAGCGATATCTTCTAACTCAGCACCGTACTCGAGTGCCAAAGTAAGTTCACCTAACAACTCTCCTGCATGCTCCCCTACTATCCCTGCGCCCAAAAGTTTTTGTGTATTAGTGTCATAAATCAGTTTTGTTTTTCCATGATTTATCTCAGAGGCAATGGCTCTCGCACTGGCCTTCCAAGGGAAACTAGCCACTTTAAATTCGAGGCCATTTTCTTTTGCTTGCTGTTTAGCTTCTAGTTCCGTCATGCCAACCCAAGCAACTTCAGGGAAAGTATAGGCAATACCAGGAATCGCCTTAGCTTGGAAGTAACTCGCTTTGCCTGCGACGACCTCTGCTGCGATATGAGCCTGATGACTCGCTTTGTGAGCTAACATTGGGCCATGGGTTAAATCACCAATAGCGAAGATATTAGACAGGTTAGTACGACACTGATCGTCGATAAGTACAAAACCTCTTTGATCAAGTTGCACGCCAATCTCTTCTACACCTGCTTTTTTGCCATTTGGGCTACGACCCACAGCAACGAGAACGGCATCAAAGGACAGATTCTGTGAATCCCCTTTTGCATCCTTGTAATCAACTGACAAGTGCTCTGGTAAACTCTCAATCTTGGTCACCTGGGTATTTGTCATTATGTTAAAACGGCCTTTATTAGCCTGCTCAAATACTCGGACCAAATCTTTATCAGCACCCGCCATAATTTGATTCGACATTTCTGCTACTGTCACCTGGCTCCCCAGAGTCTGATAAACCGTGGCCATCTCCATACCGATAATACCGCCACCGAGAACCAGTAAGCGTTCTGGGATATTTTCAAGTTCAAGAGCAGAGGTAGAATTTAAAATGCGTTTATCCTCATACGGTATAAAGGGTAAACGAATATTGCTTGAGCCTGTTGCCAGAATGGCATTGTTAAAAGACACCTCTAACCTGCCCTGTGAGTTAATCACAGTTAAGCTTTCGGCACTGGTTAACTGTCCCTCACCTTGCAATACCGCAACCTGCCTTTGTTTGGCCATGGCTGCGAGATTAGAAGTGAAGCCAGCAACCGTATTGGTTTTGAACTGCCTTACCTTATCAAGGTTGACCTTAATCTCACCAAACTCGACCCCAGATTGAGTGGGCTCTTGGTTTGTTCTAATTTGACCTGCCACATGTAAAAGTGCTTTGGAGGGAATGCAACCTACGTTCAAGCAAACACCGCCGAGTTCTGCGTACTTTTCAACAAGTACGACTTTAAGGCCTAAATCAGCCGCCCTAAATGCGGCATTGTAACCACCAGGCCCGCCACCTAGAACCAATAAATCATAGGTAAAATCAGGGTTGAAATCTGCCATAGCACCACCGTTAAAAATTAAACTAAAAGGTAACTGACTTGTTTATCTATCAGTAGATAGGTGAAATATAACTTGTAACCTCTTCGATAGTCAATAAAATACCTATCAGTAGATAGATAGAATAATAAAGCCTAAATGAGTAATAGACGCTTATGAACAAGAGTCAAAAGAAAGACACTAAAACGCAGATAATGGACCTAGCTGAAAAGGCAATTATTCAAGGGGGTTATAGCGCGTTTAGCTTTCGTGAACTTGCTGCTCAAATTGGTATTAAGAGTGCGAGTGTTCACTATCACTTTCCGACCAAAGGGGATCTAGCTGTGAGTGTTATGCGCCGCTATAAAGAAAGCTTCGCCAATGAGCTTCCACAATTAGAAGAAATTGAAGCGACGCCTAAACAGCTGATAAATGGATTTATCGATGGCTTTAAAAACAAGATAGTAGACAATCAAAACATGAGTTTATGTACCATGTTAACCACGGATGTTCAGCAGTTACCTGATGAAGTAAAACAAGAGCTTGCGGCATTTTATCTGATTAAATTGCAATGGATTGAACAAGTTTACTTATTAGAAGAAGCCACAAATGAAAGCCTAGCAAAACAAAAGGCTAATCAGATGTTAGCCAGTTTACATGGTGCGTCTATCTTGGTTCAGGCCACGGGTGAAACTGAAAGATATGAAGAGGCGGTAGCTTACCTGAGATAGCACTTGATAGAGAGAAAAAGCCTATTTAATAACCAGTTTCTAAGAGTATTTAAGATATAATTAGGGCATCACTTAAATAGAAAAATAATTATGTCTTTTACCCTGCGCCAATTAAGGTATTTTGTTGCTGTTTCTGAAACGAACAAGCTGGCGGATGCTGCAGCAAGTGTCAATATATCACCCTCCTCCATTACTGAAGCCATCAAAGAACTAGAACATATATTAGGCGCTGATTTAATCGAAAGAAATAAATCAGGGGTGCGCTTAACCTGTGAGGGTTATCGATTTTTGCAATCGGCTCAGAAAATCCTGTCTGCCGTTGCTGAGGCAAAAAATAACTTTCGACAAGACTCACCAGAAACAGAGGGGAGCTTAGTGATTGCTTCGTCTGTGACTGTCTCTGGTTATTTTCTTTCTAATATTTTTGAAGCCTTTCGTCGTGCTTATCCAAATATTAATGTTGAGTTTCATGAACACAGCCGCGTGGTTATTGAAAGAAAGGTTGAAAGAGAGCAAATTGATATCGGCATAGTGCTTACCTCCAATATCAAAGAAACGGGCCCCTTTGAAAATGTCACCCTGCTAAAGTCTCAAAGGCACCTTTGGTTATCTGCTAGCCACCCTCTTATTCAGCAAGAGTCTGTTTCACTAAAAGATATTGCCAACGAGAGTTATATCCAGTTGTTGATTGATGAAGCTGAAAAAACCACAAGCAGTTATTGGAATGACTTTAAATTGAAACCCGATATTATCTTTCGTACTGAATCCGTGGAGGCCGTCAGAAACATGGTGGCCATTGGGGCGGGTGTTACCATTTTGTCGGATATGGTCTACCGTCCTTGGTCTCTGGAAGGGGATCGAATTGAGGTTAGACCGGTTATTGAAGACATTCCCACAATGGATACAGGCTTGATTTGGTTAAAGAGTAAAAGTGTTTCACGTGAAGCTAGATTATTCATTGATTTCTGCCGTATGAAATACACTTCTGGCCTTAAATCGAGTTGAGGTGTCTCTTAATTTAAGGGCTGTATTCATCAAGCCATGCGGTTAATAATAGAAATACGAAATCTTGTCTTACGCTCAATTTGGCGTGATATCGAATAATCGACCGTTTCTAATATTATAAATCCAGCCAGCGACGCTGAGACCTGATTTTTCTTTCGCCTCCCTAACGAGAGGAATCTGATTGATGTTATTGACCTGCTGAATGACATTTTGCTCACAGATATAATCGTGCCACTCTTTTTCACTCATCTTCTCTTGAAGCCCACTTTGCTTGTTTGAAACTAACTTAAAAATATCCTGTACCCAAAAATCGACAATACCATTTCTGTTTCCATTGAGGGCCGCAGTCACACCGCCACAAGCATAATGACCGACAACAAGAATGTGTTTTATATTCAATTGCTTAATCGCGTACTCTAAGACGGCTCGAAAACTCAGATCGGTTTCAATCGCTTGATTCGCTATGTTCCTATGAACAAAAATTTCCCCGGGTAAGATACCTAGCATCTCATTCACAGGGACTCGGCTATCAGAGCAACCTAACCAAAGATAATCAGGTTCATGGTGCTTCGATAATTGCTTGAAAAAATCAGGGTTAGCGCTGCTGACTTGCTCTGCCCATGTTTTATTACGGCTGAAAAACTCATTGTATTTGATACACATATTAAACCTTTTAGTTTGGGCTTATATCCGTGCTATCACAGATATAAGTCACTATAAATATTAGAAAAAGCTACTGAATTACCATGGCAATCATGCCCGCATCTAAGCCCTCTTCTCCTTCTTTAACATTGACTTGCACCACTGTGCCATTGATGCCTGCTTGATGGGGGACTTCCATCTTCATTACTTCCATAATAAATAGGTCTTGGCCTTGGCTAACCGTATCACCGACCTTGACTAGGACTTTCCACATGTTGCCAGACGTTTGTAATTCAATTTGTTCACTCATAATTTATTCTCCTAAAGAATGCTGCTCTCAGTACAAAGTGCATTGATGTTTTTTCTTAATGCTTGGGCTTGTTGCACACTGACTTGTTTAAAGTGCAGGATATCCCCAGGCTTGGCTTGGCCTAACTTCCAAAAACCCACGGTAGGAACGGTATAAGGGTTAATGAAGCCTCCCATACTCGGGCCATCATTCATTAATATAATAGGGGTTTGACCCGCAAGATTAATGGCTCCTAATGGATAACCTTGGTCAATAATGTTGGAAGGCTCAGTGCCATGTTCAAGCGCTTTATCAAATGCTTTTTCAGTAAAGCTCCAGTCTGGACCATCTAAACGGAACCCGGTTCTGTCGCTCTTGGCCGAAAGCTTCCAGCGAGAGGATAAAAAACGTTCATGGCCAGCATCATCAATCCAATCATCATTCGGGCCGCGAACCACTTCGATATCCCACTCTTTGTTGTTAGAAAACTTGGGTCTAGCGTCTCGTTTAACACTGCGTTTTGTCTGGCCTAAGCTAATATGTTCTGCGCTTGGTGGCTGCACAGGTAACATTTGCTTGTCTTGAATCGCATGGCCTTCCATACCCCCCACTCCGGCTTTATTAAAAGTAGAACGAGACCCAAGCCAAGGTTCAGTGGCAAAACCACCCGCTATGGCAAGATAGGTTCTAGCACCGACGCCTTTGGCAAAATTTAAGCTGAGGGTTTGGCCCTTTACTATGGGGATATTGCACCACATAGGAATGGGTTCACCATCTAGTTTCGCCTGCATATCAGCGCCAGTGATGGCGATAACAGTGTCATAATGAAAGGTTAGGGTTGGGCCAAGGTACTGACACTCTAATCCCGCATCAGTCACCAGATTACCGACTAATAGGTTAGCAAGGCGGAACGACCAATTATCCATCGGGCCTGAGCAAGGGAAACCTTGATCACAGAAACCTAAACGTCCTGGGTAGTCTTGAATTGAGCTTTCTAAGCCTTTTTTAATAACTTCAATCATGATTAGCTCCTAAAATCTGACATTTTTATCAATGGAGTTGGTCCACTCTTTGTAATTTTTCACAGAGAATTTTTGATACTCAACCACGTTATAAATATAAGTGCCGTCTTTGACCTGGCGTTCTATGTGTTCAAACTCTTCGATCGTACAAGGGATAAACTTAACCCTGTCACCGGGTCTGAAAAGACAGATGCTGTCTTCGAATTGAGGGAAGCGTTTTTGGGTGTCCCAGATCGGCACAGGTATACGTCCAAATATTTGATAACCGCCAGGTAAATGGTCGGGATAAATCGCCGTTGAACCTCCTCCCATGCCCACGGTACCTTTTGGTGTCCAAGTCCTAGGCGGATTATATTTAGGTGCTGTCATGGCGCACCTTGGATCAAGTGGCATCATGAATGGCAGGCCGGGCCAAAAGCCTAGAGAGGCAACCCAATATTCAGTCGCGGCATGAACTCGAGCAAAATGTTCAGGGCATTCTAAGCCATTAAGCTCGGCGACTAATTCAGGGTCTTTTTGCTTCTCTGGGTTTATCTTCTCAATATAATCCTCAACACATTCATTGCTCCAAGGATCAAGATAAACAGTAGGGAAGTAAAAAATACGGCTATCAAGCTCGAGATCTTCACTTGGTCCTAGATCCTGAATCAGTCTCGCCAATTCGGTAACCGCATCATCAAAACCGATAACATCAGGGTCATAATGAATTAAGGTGGAAGCAAAGCAGGGGGCACTTTCGATAATGCCCTGAATATTTTGTTTTCTAATGGCGGCGGCTAAACCTTGGCCCATAAAATTAAGTTCTAGATTCATTTCATTGCCAAACTCAATGAGAATGTATCTATCACCACCGGGCAAGAATTTTGGTTCTGGATAAATCATGTTTATCACCTCAATGGGTTAAATCAAATCGCTTTTATATGTATCAATAAAGCCAGTAAAGGGCTTACCTGCCATAAATTCCGTATGATTAAGGGTATTAATGAGAAATTCGATGTTATTTTTGATACCAACAAGACTGCATTCTTGAAGGCTTGAATGTAGGGTTTCTATGGCTGACTTTCGTTCGGCGCCAAAACAAATAAGCTTGGCTATCATAGGGTCATAATAGGCGGTAACCTTGTCACCACTGCGGATACCCGTATCTAATCGTACGTCTTGGTTTTGGGTATCAATATGGAAATGGCTGATAACCCCAGGACAAGGTAAAAACATTCGAGCAGGATCTTCGGCGTATATTCTGGCTTCAATAGCATGACCTTGCTGAGTAATGCTGGCTTGAGTGATATGGGATAAATCTTCACCAAAAGCCAATTGTATTTGCATGGATACAAGGTCTGTATTGGTTGTCATTTCGGTTACAGGGTGCTCAACTTGAATGCGTGTATTCATCTCTAAGAAGAAAAATTCAAAGCTGTCAGCATCCAAAATAAATTCTATTGTGCCCGCGCCAAGGTAGTTTTGTTGCTGAGTGAGGCGCACGGCAGCGGCGGCCATATCATCCTTAATGGATTGAGGAATACCCGGTGCCGGTGCTTCTTCAATGATTTTTTGGAAGCGCCTTTGGATTGAGCACTCTCTTTCATAGAGGTGAATGGCACGACCTTCACCAAACCCAAATACTTGAATTTCGATATGACGAGCTTTGGCAACATATCGCTCCATGAAAATCGTACCGTCTCCAAAGGTGCGTTGTGCCATTTGTTGGGTGGACTCAACGGTTTGGTTTAAAGCCTCTTCTGATTCAACCAGACGCATGCCTATTCCGCCGCCACCTGCCGAGGCTTTGACGAGTAACGGATAACCCACTAATTTGGCCGCATCAGTTAGCCCATGATGGTCATCAAGGGTGAAACGCTGGCTACCGGGTAAAACATTCACCCCTGCATAGATAGCTAAACTGCGAGCCCTCTCTTTATCACCCATATCCAATATTGATTGGGCATCGGGTCCAATCCAAATAATGCCGTTATCCTGCAGTAACTTAGCAAAATCCGTATTTTCGGATAAAAAGCCGTAGCCTGGGTGTACGGCATCCACTCGAGCTAAGAGGCAAACTTCTAATATCTTATCGGCTTGTAAATAACTGTCTGCGGCTTTTGCTGGACCTATGTGAAAGGCTTCATCTGCCATCTCAACATGCAAGGCATTTTCATCGGCAGTGGAATAGACAGCAACGGTTTTAATGCCTAACTTGCGACAACTTTTTATGACGCGACAGGCTATTTCCCCACGGTTTGCAATAAGTACTTTTTTCATTCTATATCTCCTCTATTTTAAGCAGCGGGTAGTGTCATTAAAGGTGCCAGTTTGGCTTTTACCGCGGCTGCGATTGCCAAAGCATTGGGGGTATCTGAGTGAATACAAATGGTTTTGGCACAGACACTGACATCATTACCATCAAGGCTTCTAACAAGACCTTGTGTCACAGCGCGATAACATTTTTCAGCGGCGTATTCTGGGCTCACTGCAGCATGTTCGCGGGTGATAATAAGGCCGCCTTGATTGTCATAGTCTAGGTCCGCAAAAAACTCAGGAATGAATTCAACACCCCTTTCTTTAAAGACTGACTCATGCAAGGTATTGCTCAAACCAAATACCGGCACAGCAAAAATATTGGCCGCATCCGCAATAGCATGAGCTGTGTCTTCGAACTTAGCTGCCATGCCATACAGGGCTCCATGGGGTTTTAAATGGTTTAAAGGCAAACCTGCGGCATCCAAAAAACCCTTGAGCGCTCCTATTTGATAAATGATGAGATTGCGCATTTCTGCCCTATCTATCTTCATTTCACGACGGCCAAAGCCTTGTAAGTCTGGTAAAGAAAAGTGAGCACCTACTTTCACATTATGAAGCTTGGCTAGGTTGATTGTTGCCTGCATGTGGTTTGGATCTGAGCCGTGAAAACCACAGGCGACATTGGCTTCACTTATGTAAGGCATGATTTGCTCATCAGCGCCAAACTTGTAAAGACCAAAGCTCTCACCCATGTCGCAGTTAATATTAATTTGAATAGACATAAATTCTCCGTATTTAATGCAAGGGCTAGTCTTGTAAACTGGCCATAAGTTTGAGGCGTAACTGATCAGCGATAACGGCAAAAATAAGTAACGAGCCGATCACGACTGTTTGTAGATAGGATTCAATTCTGGCGAGATTCATGCCATTGGTGATAAGGCCAATAAAGAGAGCACCTAATACCACATTACCAATACGACCCACTCCTCCTCTTAGACTGACTCCGGCAATGACGCAGGCTGCAATAGACTCAAGCGGTAAACTGGCTCCAATATTGGCTTCCCCTGTATCCAATCTAGCGGTTAAAAGAATGCCGCAAACCGCAGCGACCAGTCCGCTAATCATATAAGCCAACATAAGCATTTTTTGGGTATGTATACCGGAGAGTTGGGCCGCCTTGAGATTGCCGCCAACCGCATAAAAATAGCGACCAGATCGAGTCCAATTAACTAGAATGGCAAGTGCGATAAAACAAATAAAACAAATCCAAATAGGAGCCGGAATACCTAATAGCTGACCAAAACCAAAGGTGTCCGAAAAGGTCATAGGCATGCCATAAACAGGAGATCCACCGGTTAGATATAAGGCAGCACCGAAACCGATAGAAGACATACCTAAGGTCATCATAAAAGGGTTCACTTTGAAAATGGCGACGCCTATACCATTAATCAAACCAATGCTGCCACCTGCTAATAGTCCTGCTAATGCCCCTAGGCTTATAGATAACCAAATAGCATCAGGATAAAAGCTAAAGAGCGTCGACATGACAATGGCAGAAATAACCGAGGTGATTGCCACTATTGTGCCAACAGACAAATCGAAACCGCCGGTTAATAATGCAAACATCTGGCCCATGGCAATCAGCATGAGGTAGCTGGATTGGCGAAAGACATTCATGATATTTCGACCTGAGAGAAAGTTCTCAGATAACAGGCTGAAAATAATAATGGCGGCCAATAACAAGAAGGGTAGAACACCTAATCTGACAAACAGGTATTTGGCATAGAAGGTAAGTGATTGACGTTTGTTTTGTGTGGTTTGGGTTTCAATTAATGTGCTCATAGGGTGCACTCCCTTTCAAAAAAGTGATTGAGAAGATTTTGCTCACTGATATCTGTACCTGTTAATTCGGCTTTGAGTTCGCCCCGATACATGACATAAGCTCGGTGGCTTAAGTGAATAATTTCAGGTAAATCCGAGGAAATAAGGACAACCGCCGCCCCTGATTCACATAAATTTGCGATCAGTTGGTAAATTTCGGTTCGGGTGCCGACATCAACCCCCACTGTTGGCTCATCAAATACATAAAATTCGATATCACGGGTGAGGCATTTCGCCAGCAGCACCTTTTGTTGATTGCCTCCTGAAAAGCACTCAACATCACGCTCGATATTTAACGGATGTAACTGTAATCGGGCGGCAAGGTCCTGGCATGTCGAGAGTTCTTTGACGCGTTTAAGGAAGGGTCCTAATGAAAAGGTTTGAGTATTAAGCGAAGCCAGTGTCATATTTTCACGACAGCTACGGTTCATTGCCAAACCTTCGTTTTTACGGTCTGCGCTATTGTAGAAAAAACCACGCTCTAACATTTGTTTAGGGGTATAACCTGTGACCTCCTCTGAATTAAAGTACACACTGCCAGATGCAATAGGTTCAAGCCCAAAGCACGCTCTTAATAACTCTGACTTGCCCGAGCCGATTAAACCTGCAAGGCCAACAATTTCACCTTTTTTAACCTCAATAGAGACATCCTTTAAGCTGCCATCTAGGGTACTTAGGTTGTTAATCGATAATGTGGTTTGGCTAGGGCTGAAATTGATTTTGGGAAAGACATTATCTATGACTCGACCTGTCATCAGAGTTAAAAGTGCATCTTCTGTGGTATCACAGGCATTCACTGTCGAAATGAATTTACCATCACGTAAGATCGTGATGCGATCACCGATACGGCGAATCTCACTCATTCTGTGAGTGATATAAATGATGCCAACGCCTTTTGCTTTTAACTGGCTGATTAACTCAAATAAACGGTCACTTTCTTTCTCAGTTAGTGATGCTGTGGGTTCATCCAGTATTAAGACTTTAGGTTCGGTTCGAAAGGCTTTGGCTATTTCAACCATTTGCTGTTCGGCACGGCTTAAATAAGCGACTTTGCGGTTTGCCTCCAACTCAAACCCTAAACGGGCTAATAGCGCTTTAGCGGCTTTAATATTTTCATTTCGATCTAATAAGCCATTTTTAAGGGGTTCAGCCCCAAGAAAAAGGTTTTGGGCAATCGACAGTTGGGGAACCAATGAAAACTCTTGAAACACTGCGCTGATACCCAGTTCCCTTGCTTCTTGAACCGAATTCAAGCGTATTTTCTTTCCTTCAAAATAAATATGACCTGATGTCGCTTGATGTACCCCGGCTATAGTCGAAATTAGGGTGGATTTTCCTGCGCCATTTTCACCAAATAAAATATGTACCTCACCAGGCATGATTGTTAGCTGCATTTCTTGTAGCGCAATCACACCAGGAAAGTGTTTACTGATATTTTCTAGTTTTAATAGAGGCTGTACCTTGTTATCTATCGATGCTGATTTTTGTATCCTGTTTGATGAGCCATATTTCATTTGTGAATCATGGCTTTGTTTAACGGCATTTGCCGTATACAGACCTTCGTCTAGCGTCTGTGTTGCTTCTTGAATAGCCATAAGTACAGCCTCCGATTGCCTAAATTTTAAGTAAAATTAAATACAGATTATTTCACTTGGAAAACAGGTCTGAAGTTAGTCGGTGCAAGGGCTGCGCTTTGGTTAAACTCTTGAATATTGAAGCTGTCTACGACAGTAAGGATAGGACCCACATGTTTTTTATAAGGCTTGTTTTCGAGAATTCTAACGGCTTGGTCAATGGCGATACGACCTTGTACTACCGTCGAATCGGTTGGTGCTGCAAGCACCTGCCCATACTGAATGGCTCTGTGTATGGCTGGGGTATAGTAATAGGACATTAACTTTATTTGATCGGTCAGCTGACGAGATCTAAGCAATACAACGGCGGCTTCTGCCGTGACAGCCGTACCCACAATGTAGTTAATATCAGGATGGGCTTCCAAGGTATCTTCGACGAGTTTTAACTGAGTTTCTTTCCCTGTGTCACCATACTTGGTTTCAACAAGGTTGATATTGCTGTCCTTTATGGCTTCTTGAAAACCTTTATTACCCGCTTCTACCCAACCAGCACCTGGAGGGCCTGGAAACCAGGCAACTTTTACTTTTTCGCTACCGACTGGGTGTAATTTTGCTAGGTACTCCCCTGCTTTAAAGCCCATTTCACCAAAGGAAACTAAGGACTTTGCAGCGATATTTTTTGATGAAACACCATTAATAATATCGATCACAGGAATGCCCTGCTGCTTGGCTTCTTTAATGACATTGTTTAAACCATCAAAGGAAATAGCACCGACAACTAAAGCGTCTGCACCACTAGAAATGCAATCTTCAATTTGAGAAATTTGTTTGCTTAAGTTGGTATAGCCTCCTGCTTCTACCAAGTGCATTTTGACACCGAGACGTTTTGCTTCACTGACAATGCCGTAATTAACAGCGGTCCAATAGGCGTCTTTCATATGGGGAAACGAAACACAGATGTCCCAACTTTTTTGCGCTTTATCAAGACGAACATATTCCTGCTGGGTGCGAGGACTGTTCATATCAAACGCGGGTTTCCATACCTCAACATCATAGTTTTTATCACCTTGTGCCATCACAACTTGAGACAAGAATAGTGTGCTGGCGAAAAGTGAAATCCTGTGTGTTTTAAATGATTCTATTAGGGTTGTTTTTAAGGTGTTCATTTTAAAGTACCTTTTTTGTTGTTATATGGTTGAGGTATTTCAACGGGTATTATTTGGTTACAACAAAATTATAGGCTGCTAGTTAGTAAGAAATAAATTTCTATTTATTTGCATATAAATTCGGAAAAACCAAATTTGTATTGAAGATATGTGATCTAGCACGATTGTTGTGTTTTACAAAAAACCAGTATAAATAGGCTTATATGACGTTAAAATCAGCAATAATTCATTTATTTTGTATTTAAATTAAAAATCAATAAATTAAGGGACGTCATAAAAAAGGCAGTAGTTTTAATAAAAAAGTTTTTTCAATTAAAATTATTTTCTTATTAAGTAGAAAAAAAGAACAAAAAAAAGCCCCCTTACGTTTAGGTAAGGGGGCGGAAGCTGGAAGTTGATTTGGGATTAATATAATCAAGATGGGTAAGTCCTGATTTAATACTTCCAGGTTTGGCTAAAATGATATTAGGCGAGTTAGTGAGCAGCTTAAACCTTACTAAACCAACCTAAAGGTAGAGCTGGATAAAACTAAGTCACTGATAGATGAAGAGCATGAGCTGAAACGATTAATTTTTATCATTTGAAAGGTGAATTTGTTAATTTTATGGCTTAAAGCATGATACTTTAAGGTCCTATAATTTTTATCTTCTTTGCTTTTTGAGGCGCCATGAGTACCAAAAATTATTCCTTAGGCCAAATAGGCGACTATGAGATTAAACAGCTCAAGGTGTTTAAAACGGTCGTTGATTGCGGTGGATTTTCGGCAGCTGAAACCGCCTTGAATATAGGGCGTTCAACTATCAGCCTGCATATCTCAAATTTAGAATCACGGCTGAATTTAAGCTTGTGTAAGCGTGGCCGTGCTGGCTTCTCTTTAACGCAAGAAGGTCAAATCATCTATCAGATGACCAATGATTTATTAGACTCTTTAGAGAGCTTTCGGACCACGGTCAATAACCTGAATACAAGTTTGACGGGACAGTTGAGAATTGCACTTTCTGATACCGTGAGTCTGGATGAGAGAAGCCACTTCCCTGAATTAATTCGATGCTTTAGCTCACAAGCAAATGAAGTCATGGTGCATACCAATGTAGCGCCTATGGCAGACATTGAACGCATGGTACTCAACGATGAAGCTGATATTGGTTTTATCCCCTACCATAGAAAGCTCGACGGCCTTAACTATATCGCCTTATATCAAGATACCTGTTACCTGTATTGTCACGCCTCTCATCCATTAGTGGCGATGACAATAGAAGAGCAAACAGAGCAAGTTAATCAGATTCCAACAACGCATGCGGGTGTGAAACCCCATGAAGGCATCAGTGCGCAAATAAATGAAATGAATCTGTCAGCTGTCTCCTATTTTTACGATACGCGTTTGTCCTTGATTTTATCGGGTCAATATATTGGTTTCTTACCTGAGTTTTATGCTCAAGCCTATGTTGATAAAGGTGAGCTGGTGGCGATTTTGCCAGAACAAAGAAACTATGACCTTGGAGTAGCCGTGATAAGTCGTAAGACTGCCCAACCAAATAAAGCACGTGAGCTGTTTGTAAATATTATTAGTGATAAATTTAATGCGGGACGGGATAAACCAGAAGACTAAGGGTTACGAATAACCTTAAACAACAGATACAAAAAAAGGACCTAAACGGTCCTTTTTTTATATCATGATGAGAGTCGATGAGCGGATGTTAAAACCGCTTATTAGGTTAATTCATCAAAGCAAGCTTTTAGAATCGCCATGCCTTCATCTAGGATATCAAACTCAGCCGTTAACGCGGGTAAGAAGCGAATGACATTGCCGCGAATACCACAGGATAAAAGAATCAAACCTTTCTCTGATGCTTTGCCAACTAAGGCTTTAGTTAGCTCTGGGTTAGGCTGATTGACATCCCCCTCTTTCACTAACTCTAACGCTATCATGGCACCGGCATTACGGATATTACCGACTAAATCTGTATGCCTTTCTTTTATGTCATTCAGATGTGTCACCATGTACTCACCAATTTGAGCGGCACGTTCACATAGTTTCTCTTCTTCAATCACCTCAAAAACAGCAAGGGCTGCAGCACAACCGACAGGTGAACCACCATAAGTACCGCCTAATCCACCAGGAATGGGAGCATCCATAATCTCAGCTTTACCTACTACCGCCGCAATAGGGAAACCTCCTGCAATACCTTTGGCAGCTGTCATAAGATCGGCTTCTATGCCAGATGTTTCATGGGCAAACATGTGACCTGTACGGGCAAAACCTGTTTGAATCTCATCCATAATCAACAACATGCCATGCTCATCACAAATGTCGCGAAGTGCCTGTAAGAACTTAGCTGGCGCTTGATAGAAGCCACCCTCACCTTGTACAGGCTCAATGATAATGGCAGCCACACGGGATGCTTCAATGTCGCAGGTTAATCGCATTTTTAAATCATTCAATGATTGTTCAATGCTAATACCATGGTATTCGTTCGGATAAGGTACATGGAATATATCCGACGGGAATGGACCAAATCCAACTTTATAAGGGGCTACTTTGCCAGTTAGGCCCATAGTCATATTAGTACGACCATGAAAACCACCGTTAAAAGCAATTACACCAGGACGACCGGTATAAGCACGCGCAATCTTGACGCAGTTTTCAACCGCTTCGGCGCCAGTCGTTACCAAAATGCTTTTCTTTGGGCTATTGCCAGGTGCTGCCGCATTTAGCTTTTCAGACAGTTCAACCGCAGATTCATAAGGGCTTACCATGACACAGGTATGGGTAAATCGCTCCATTTGTGCCATCACAGCTGCTTTCACTTTAGGGTGGTTATGGCCCGTGTTAACCACGGCGATACCTGCACCAAAGTCAATGTAGCGCTTGCCTTCCACGTCCCATACTTCTGCATTCTGCGCTCTATCAACATAAACGGGGGCCATATTGCCTTGTCCGCGAGCCATGGCGTTTTCTTTTCTAACTTGTAAGTCAGCGTTTTTCATTGTCTTCTCCCATTACTTCTCACCTAGTGTGTGAGCTGTCAGATTCGGTTTCTTTGGTTAGAGTTGGCTTTAGCTTAAGCCGCCCATGCACAGGTACTTGGTCTCAACATATTCATCTATGCCGTATTTAGAGCCTTCACGACCACTGCCAGATTCTTTGACACCACCAAATGGCGCTACTTCACTGGAAATGATGCCTTCATTGATGCCGACCATGCCGTATTCAAGCGCTTCAGCGACACGCCAAATACGGCTCAAGTTTTGGGAATAGAAATAGGAAGCAAGACCAAAAGGGGTATTGTTTGCCATTCTCACGGCCTCTTCTTCTGTTTTAAAACGGAATAAAGGTGCTACAGGGCCAAAGATCTCGTTATGGAAAATATCCATATCTTCAGTCACATTACTAAGGACAGTTGGTTGATAGAACTGAGCGCCGATCTGGCTCGCTTTATCACCCCCTGTTAAAACTTTAGCTCCTTGAACCACGGCAGCATTTACTAATTCTTCTACTTTATTAACGGCGGCTTGGTTAATCAGTGGCCCGATACTTACGCCAGCGGTTAGGCCATCGCCTGTTTTCATTTCTGCTACTCTCGCTGTGAGTTTGGCCGCAAACTCATCATAAATGCCATCTTGAATCAGCATACGATTAGCACAAACACAGGTTTGGCCTGCATTACGATATTTAGAGGCGATAGCGCCTTCTATTGCCGCATCGATATCGGCATCATCAAAAACGATAAAAGGTGCATTACCGCCTAATTCCATAGAGGTGCGTTTTACCGTTTGTGCGCATTGGCTTAGAAGCAATTTTCCGACAGGTGTAGAACCTGTGAAGCTCAATTTGCGCACACTAGGGTGTCCTGTTAATACGCTGCCAATATCGGCGGCACTTTTACCCACTACCACATTGATAACACCTGCTGGGATGCCCGCTTGATGGGCTAGTTCAGCCAGCGCTAAGGCACATAAAGGGGTTTCGTCAGATGGTTTGATAACGATAGTGCAACCTGCTGCTAAAGCGGGCCCCACTTTTCGTGTGATCATAGCAATTGGGAAATTCCAAGGAGTCACCGCAGCGACAACACCGACAGCTTGTTTGATTGTCATGACTCGACGGTCTTTTGCGAAAGTCGGAATGGTATCCCCGTAGATACGGCGCGCTTCATCGGCAAACCAGTCAATAAAAGACGCACCATAAAGTACTTCGCCTTTCGCTTCGGCTAAGGGCTTGCCTTGCTCTAGGGTCATTAGCATGGCGAGATCATCTTGGTTATCCAGAATAAGCTGGTTCCAACGGCGTAATAACAGCGCGCGTTCTTTTGCTGTTTTATCCTGCCAAGAGGCTAAGGCGTTTTCTGCTGCTTCGACGGCAGCTTGGGTATCGTTTGCGCCAAGATCAGCGACTTGTGTTAAAAAGGCACCATTAGCTGGGTTAGTCACAGCAAAGGTCTTACCTGATTGGGCGTTGACCCATTCACCATTGATATAAGACGCCTGTTTGAAAAGGTTTTGATTATTTAAGTTGATCGCTGTTTGTGAAGTTTGCATCGTCTACTCCAGACTCAAATACTGAAACGTCAATATCCAGACTGATACATCGGGACATTGTTATGTGCTTGTATTCGATACTAGTGAAAGCGAGAAAGAAAGAAGATGTTTTTAAATCGCTTTAATGTTTGATGTATTTCAAACATTACAAGAAATCAGTTCAATCACTTGATGTTTGATGTCTTTCAAACATTACAAGAAATCAGTTCAATCACTTGATGTTTGATGCCTTTCAAATATTACAAGAGTCTGGTGGTATTTGAGGTTCTTCAAACATTACAAGAAATCAGTTCAATCACTTGATGTTTGATGTCTTTCAAAGATTACAAGTAATTCGTTTAGTTACTGGTGTTTGAAGTGTTTCAAACATTATAAGTTTTCAGTTAAGTCTGATGGTGTTTGAAGTTCTTCAAACTAATTGATCAAGCGGCCTATCTAGGTCGTTTTGTGTCTTATTATTTTAGAAAATTCAAACTGTATTTTTCAATAAGTGTATCAAGCCAGTTTTAGTATTATCTAACAGGGTTTGTTGGGCGTGAGGGTCGGCAATACTTCTGGCGATGGATACCGTGCCGACTAGGCTAACAACCAGCTGTTGGGCCAATGATTTAGCGGACTGATGAGCACTTTCACTGTCATCAAGTACCTGGCTTAACTTGTTAATCATGCCATTAAACACGGCTTCGTAGCTGGCTTTAACATGTTCATCTCGGTGGGCAATATCTGTGCTTAGAAAAGCTAAAGGGCAAGGGGGAACCTCTTGTTTAACGTGGGGAAGGCTCAGGTATTCTTTAATCAGATAGATGATCTTCTCTCGGTTGAGTTCATAACCTTCACGTACAAATAAGGACTGCTCAGCAGCGCTTCTAATGGCTTCTGAATAGAGCATGCCTTTAGATTCAAAATGCGCGTAAAACGCTCCATGGGTCATTTTTGCGTGCTTCATCACCTGAGTAATGGAAACTTGATCAAAGCCATAACGACAAAACAACTCAGCTGCCGCCATACGAATACGCTCACGGCTTTGTTTTTTATGGTCTGCAGAATAGGGCATGGTCGTTATCCTTTTAAATTTACTGCTAGAAAGTTTAATCAAACGAAAGAGATATTCTAAATATTATCTTGATCATATATAGACTTACTTTAGCATCTTCCCTATAGAATGAATAATCGTGAGGAAAGACCATGCTTGATCGAATAGTGATTACCGGAATGGGGTTAGTGTCTCCCCTTGGCTGTGGTGTCGACAGCGTATGGCAAAAATTAATAACAAGTGAATCAGGTATTCGTACCTTAGATGACTCACTTGCACTCAATAGCAGTATTAATACTCGTATAGGTGGACAAGTCCCTATTATTGGAAAAAACAAAAAAGCAGAAGAGTTCAGTAATGCACTAAACGAAGCGGATTACATGACGGCAAAAGAAAGGCGTAGAGTCGATCTGTTTACCCTATTTGCGTTAGCCGCAGCGGATGAAGCTCTCACTCAGGCTAATTGGTTTCCTGCCAATGACACCGAGCAAGAGGCCACCGCCACTATCATAGCAACAGGGATTGGCGGTCTACCGACCATTACCCATGCGAAAGAAGTTTTGGATAAATCAGGCGCGAGAAAGGTCTCGGCTTTTACCGTACCCGCTTTTTTAGCAAATCTTGCTGCAGGTAACGTGTCTATCAAGTACGGCTTTAAAGGCCCGATAGGTACACCTGTCACTGCCTGCGCTGCTGGGATACAGGCTATCGGTGATGGTATGCGAATGATACGCAGTGGTGAAGCCGAAGTCGCGCTTGTTGGTGGTGCAGAAGCCTGTATTGACTCCTTATCATTAGCGGGTTTCGGAGCACTCAAAGCGCTTTCGACCAATAACGATAATCCGCAATCAGCGTCTCGTCCTTTTGATGAAAACCGCGAAGGTTTTGTCATGGGTGAAGGTGCTGGATTATTAGTGATTGAAACGCTAGAACATGCTCTAGCGCGAGGGGCGACACCTCTAGCTGAAATTGTAGGGTATGGTACCAGTGCCGATGCTTATCACTTAACATCGGGTCCAGAAAATGGCGACGGTGCTGCCAGAGCCATGAAGGCTGCCATGAGAATGGCTGCGCTTACACCAA